>Ga0208277_1000574_pt1 | contig 21473 bp, 23 predicted proteins | sample ETNtaG_5_FD_185782 | JGI IMG/M metagenome (GOLD analysis project Ga0208277, IMG submission 185782) | Marine microbial and viral communities from oxygen minimum zone, Eastern Pacific Ocean - ETNP201406SV205 (SPAdes) (version 2) | ecosystem: Environmental > Aquatic > Marine > Oceanic ...
GATTTTCTTACTACACTATCTTTGGTAATTATTAGCTTTTTTAATTCTCCTTCTTGTAAATCTGCAAAATTGCCTTTTGAAAAAAAAGAATCTGGATAGACAATGTTTGCACTGAAGACTAGTAAAGAGTATACCAACACTAAATTTACAAAATTTATTTTCATTTTGATTGTTCTTAAAATAATTAAATTTAGGCTGAACCACCAATGACAAAGAATAAAGAAAAAGAAAAGAAAAAAGATAACGGTGAAGTGAATTCAATTTGGGGAGGGCGATTTTCCTCAAAGTCCAATGATTTAATGGATGCAATAAATGTATCTATAGATTTTGATAAGCGGTTAGCTTTTGAGGATTTAAGAGGATCCAGAGCCCATGTAAAAATGCTAGGCAAGGCTGATATTATTTCCCAAGATGAAGTGGAAAAAATTTTAGGTGGGTTGACAGAGGTCGAAACAGAACTTCTTGATGGAAAATTCAATTTCTCTCGTGAATTAGAGGACATTCATATGAATGTAGAAGGAAGGCTGAGGGAAATTATAGGAGAGACGGCAGGAAAAATACATACTGCGCGCTCTAGAAATGATCAGGTTTCTACAGACCTTAGGCTATGGGTAAGAGGGGCTTCAGAGAACCTCCAAAAAGAGATAATTAAGCTGATGAAATCGATTTTGGGAAAGGCTGAAGAAAATGCAGATACTATAATGCCAGGTTTTACTCATCTTCAGGTGGCACAGCCAATTACAATGGGACATTATTTCTTGTCCTATATAGAGATGTTGGGTCGTGATATTGACAGATTCGAAGATGCACAAAAGCGGGCAAATGAATGCCCTCTTGGTTCTTGTGCTTTAGCTGGAACATCATTTGAAATAGACCGAGAGTTTACGGCAAAAGAATTAGGATTTTCTAGACCTATGCGAAACAGTTTGGATGCAGTTTCAGATAGAGATTTTGTAATTGAATTTATTTCCTGTCTCTCCTTGACCGCCACCCATTTAAGTCGATTCGCAGAAGATCTTACAATCTGGACTTCTGATCAGTTCGATTTTGTTAGATTGCCTGAGGCCTTTACTTCCGGTTCTTCAATAATGCCACAAAAAAGAAATCCAGATGCTGCCGAGTTGGTTAGAGGGAAGGTTGGACGTGTTAACGGTGCACTGATTTCTATGCTTACCGTAATGAAAGGTTTGCCATTAAGTTATTCAAAAGATATGCAGGAAGATAAAGAGCAGCTTTTTGATGCCTTTGATACGGTACTTTTAATGATTAAAGTTATGACTGGAATAATTTCAGATATTACGCCTAATAAGAAAAACCTATTAAGTGCAGCATCTATGGGATATTCAACAGCGACAGATTTGGCCGATTGGCTAACAAAAGAGTTAAATATTCCGTTTAGAGATTCCCACAAAATTACAGGAAGAATAGTAAGTTATGCTGAAAGAAATAATCTCAAATTGAACGAAGTTCCGATAGAGTTTATGCACAAGCTGGATGGAAGCATAACTAAAGATATTTATAAGGTAATGGAGGTTAAATATTCGGTTGGATCTCGAAAAAGCTTTGGAGGAACATCCCCAAGGGAAGTATTGAAAAGATGTGCTGACTGGAGGATAAAACTTCATGGCTAGGAAACTCATTTTTTTGATCTTTTCTATAATGATCATTGTTCCTTTAATATCATGCGGTATTAAGAGTGATCCCGTTACCCCAAAAGAAGAGAAAAATTTTGATTCCTAATATGAGAGCAAAATGAAAGAATTTTATTATAAAAAAGGAAATCTCTTTGCTGAAGAAGTTAAGATAAAAGATATCGCAAATCATATTAAGACACCATTTTATGTTTATTCCAAGCTAGCTATGGAAAAAAGATTTGATCAGTTAAAGAACTCTTTAGGTGGATTACGGCACAGAATTTTTTATTCTGTTAAAGCAAATTCCAATGTTTCTGTCCTTAAGGTTTTTGGTTCCTTAGGTTCGGGAATGGATGTAGTTTCTCTTGGGGAATACGATAGGGCCAAAGCTGCTGGGATAGCAGGAAAGGATATTGTCTTTTCAGGTGTAGGGAAAACAAAATCTGAGATTCAGAGCGTAATAATTGGGGGAATCAGGCAGTTCAATATTGAGAGTGAGCCCGAGCTGAACCTTATTAATCAAGTCGCCACAGAAATGGGTAAAGTGATTGACGTGTCAATTAGAGTAAATCCTGAAGTGGATGCTAAGACACATAGAAAGATTACCACTGGTACAAAGAGTGATAAATTCGGCGTCTCCTTTGAAAATGTTAAAATGATGTTTGAAAAAGGAACAGAAATGAAAGGAGTTTCTTTTGTCGGTTTAGATATGCATATTGGTAGCCAAATCTCTACACTAAATGCATTTCGGTTGAGCTTTAGCCGACTTAGAAAAATGACTTTAGAATTGAGACGAAGTGGTTATGCCTTATCTAGACTAGATGTTGGAGGGGGAATAGGAATAGAGCATAATTTAAATGGAGACAGCAGCATACCGATCGATAGCTATTCAGCACTACTGAAAGAATATTTTGATGATCTAGATTGTGAAATAGAGTTGGAACCAGGAAGATCATTGGTAGGTAATGCAGGTATATTAGTTGCCTCAGTTATATATCCTAAGCTAGGTGATGAAAATAATTTTCTCATAATTGATGCTGCGATGAATGATTTTTTAAGACCAGCCTTGTACGATGCCCGTCATCAGCTGTTAGCCGTAAAAAAATCTTCCAAGAAAGAAAATAGTTTATTTGATATCGTTGGCCCTGTTTGTGAGAGCAGTGATACTTTTGAGCGCTCTGTAAATTTACCTCCAATGCAGAGTGGAGATTTGGTGGCTTTCTCGTCTGCCGGAGCATATGGTGCGGTTATGGCTTCAGAATATAACACCAGGCCATTAATTCCAGAGGTTCTTGTCTCAGATAGTCTGTACGCAATAATTAGGGAGAGGCCATCTATTTCAGAAATAATTCTGCGAGATAAAATCCCAGAGTGGCTATAGTTTTCTAATAAAAAACTTAGTTAGAAAACTGATTGTCCTAAAATTTTTCCTATATAAAAATTAGAGATATCTAAAATTTTTTCTATAAGGAGAATTGTTGGCTCCAAAAAAGGAAATAATTGGATAATATATTCTGACCATAATGCCCCTATTGTAAGGAGTAAAAAAATAGAAACAAAGGCTAATGAAATATAAAGAAACTTTTTATACTTACTAAATAATCTTTGTTTTTTCTGTATCGGTTCTTGATAAGTGGTTTGATTTTTTTCAACACCTTTGAGCCTTTGAATTAACTCAGGGTTAATTAAATCCTCATCCTCAATAGAAGGAGAACTGCTTGATTGGTCATTTTCTTTAATTTCACCGTTAGTTTCAGTATTTTGGTTATTCAAGTCTCTTGTTTCTACTTTTGTAAGTATTTCAAAGGACTTTTTCTCACTAGAGTTTGTTTTATTATTCTCCTTTTTGTGGGGAATCCATTCAAAGTCCCTTTCTGAACTCTGGTAGGTTTCAACGTTAATATCATCCTTCTCATCGGAGCTCTCGACACCTTTTTGAACAAGAATTTCCTGTTTTGCTAGGGTTGAGATTGATACATCTTGGCTTTCTGAATCTGAAAAATTATGAGATTTTTGCCCACTTAAGATACTGGGTTCTACAATTTCATTTTCAAAATTGATTTCCGATAACGGCTCTTTCTTATCTAAGGCAGATGGAAGTTCCGTCCATTTACTCCCACATTCAGAACATTCAAATTCAATACCTGATTTGGGTATTGCAATATCCTGAGCATTGTATTCTGACTCACAATCTTTACACTTTATTAACATGATTGGTAAATTAATCCATATTAGAGAATATCGCAAACCCTACAATGCAAATAAAAATTTCCTTTTTTTGTAGTGTAGATTTTATTACTAATTTATAAAACATTAACGGCAAAAGAATTAGGGATAACATGAGAATCATATATTTTTTTCGGGCTTTAATAAGTGATTTTTTGATATATCTTTTAATGCTGGTTCTTGGCATAATTTTTTCACCTTTTGCGGCCTATTCGAGAGAAATGGCCTGCAAATCAGTAAGGTGCTACTGTATATGCTGCTTTTGGGTATTAAAATATATTGCTAAAATAAATGTTGAGTTTCGAGGAATTCCACCTGAAAAAAATGTACTAGTATGTGCAAAACACATGTCTTTTTTAGATATACTAATGTTAGCTTATATTCTTCCAAAACCCCGGTTTGTCATGAAAAAAGAATTAAGATGGGCTCCAATTTTGGGTTTTTACGCCATGAGGCTGGGTTGCTCTCCTGTTGCTAGAGGAAAAAAAGGGGGCGCTATTGGAGGTCTGAAGAGGAGTATAAATAGAAAAAAAGAACTAGGCGACGGTCAAACTGTAATTTACCCTCAGGGAACCAGAGTTTTGCCAGGGGTAAAAGCTCCTTATAAAGTAGGTGCGGGTATCATATATAGAGATCAGAAACTCCCTTGCGTTCTTGTTGCCACAAATACTGGGATGTTTTGGGGCAGGAGAAGTGTGTTCCGCTATCCTGGTACAGCTATAATAAATTTTATTGGAGAAATACCACCTGGGTTAAGTCTCCAGGATTTTATGAGGAAAGTCGAATCAAACATTGAAAGAGAGTCTGACAGTTTAATGAGTGTGAATTAATTAAATATTATTACCATTATATAGACAGGCTACCCATTTCTAAGAATTTCTCTCTTCTATTTTTTTTCAGTTCTTTCCCACTAAACTTCTCGAGCTTTTCTAGATTTTCTAGTAAAGCATTTCTCACATTTTCAAGGGTTTTTTTTGGATCCCTTTGGGCTCCTCCAGTAGGCTCCTCAATAATTTGATCAACTACCCCAAGGGTTTTTAAATCTTTGGAAGTTAATTTCAAAGCCTCAGCTGCCTCTCTCATTCTATTAGGATCTTTCCACAAGATAGAGGCACACCCTTCAGGAGATATTACAGAATAAATTGAGTGTTCAAGCATAATGACCGAATTTGCTGTAGCTAAAGCTACTGCGCCTCCTGAACCACCTTCACCAATTATGACAGATATAAAAGGTACTTCTAAATTTAAGCATTGTTCCGTAGATCGGGCTATTGCCTCTGCCTGTCCCCTCTCTTCCGCTCCTTTTCCTGGATAAGCTCCGGGAGTGTCTATTAAAGTGATAACGGGTATTTTAAATTTATCAGCAAGGTTCATAAGTCGTATAGCTTTTCTATACCCTTCAGGTCTTGCCATTCCAAAGTTACGTCTTATCCTTGATTTGGTATCATTTCCCTTTTCATGTCCGATAACTACGACAGAAAAGTTATCTAATCTTGCTAATCCTCCAATTATAGCGTTATCTTCAGCAAAATTTCTGTCTCCAGAAAGAGAAACAAACTCTGAAAAAATATTATTAACATAATCTAAACAATGAGGTCTATCTTGATGCCTGGCAACTAGACACTTTTGCCATGGCGATAAATTTTTATAAAGATCATCTAATAAAAGCTTAGCTTTATCGTCTAGCAGTTTAGCTTCATTGTTTGTATCCAAATTACTGTTTCTTTCTGAAATAGAACGTAATTCTGAGGCTTTACTTTCTATTTCGGCAAGCTCTTTTTCAAACTCTAGATATGTTGGCATGTGTAGCTACTCTATTTTCTTTCAATTTTTTTTGCTTGATCAAGAATTACTTTTGCTTGTTTTATGGAAGCAATGTCAATTAACCTACCTTTATATACTGCTGCCCCTTGACCGCTTTTTTCTGCTTTATCCATTGCTTCGAGAATTTGAGTTGCTTCTTCAATTTGAGAGTGGGAGGGTGAAAAAACAGAATTTGCCAGGGCAATTTGCTTAGGATGTATTGCCCATTTTCCAACCATGCCAAGAGTAGCAGACCGTCGTGCTTGGGCAATAAAGCCAACATCATCAGAAAAATCACCGAATGGGCCATCAACAGGTAGAAGGCCATTTGCTCTACAAGCGGCTACTATTTTTACCGTAGGAAAATGCCAAGGATCGGAAAAATTTTTTATATCATTGGACCCACTTTCTTCAAAACTAGGAACCATATAATAATTTGGTTGGGTGCCTCCGATACCAGTGGTTTGCATGCCCATCGATGCAGCATAATCAGCCGCCCCTAAGCTTATAGCTTTTAATCTTTTGGAGGATTTTGCGATACTATCCACATTGGCTATTCCTGCAGCGGTTTCAATAATCACTTCAAATGTAAGAGATTTTTTCCATCTATTTTGTTTCTCGAGAGCTGTAACAAGTGTATCAACTGCATAAATATCGGAGGAACAGCCTGCTTTTGGTATCATTATGCAATCAAGACGTTCTGTATTTTTTTTCAGTAGATCAATAATATCTTGATGCCAAAATTCTGTATCTAAACCATTTATCCTAACGGATAGTGTTTTCTGGCCCCAGTCAATTCCTGTAATAGCTTCTACAATATTAGCTCTTGCTTTATCTTTGTCATTAGGTGAAACACTATCTTCTAAATCTAAGTTTATAACGTCTGCTTCCGATGATGCCATCTTTTCAAAAAGTTCCGGTCTGGAACCAGGTCCAAATAATTGGCACCTATTTAGTCTTTCTGGGGGATCAGGTTGTAGTAAAAAGCTCATATTTAAGTTTCCAAATGATAAACGAAAAAAAGAATTAACTTTCAGGGGTTATAACTAGATTAAGAGAATGTATTTTGCAATCTCTCAATAGCATCTTCAACTATAGCTTTTCTACAGGCAAAATTTATTCGTACATACATTTCCCCTCCAGATCCAAAAGAGGATCCAATATTTGCTGCTATTTTGGCTTCTTTGAATAGCAATCTGTAAAACTCTGTTGGCGATAAGCCGGTTTTCTCAAAATTTATCCAAGCTAAATATGTTGACTGCAGAGGCATTGATTCAAAGCCTTTTATAGATTTAATTCCTTGCTCAAAGCAGAATTTATTCTTTTCCAGGTAATTTACTAACTGAAAAAGCCATTCTTCTCCATAAAGGTATGCAGCTTCGGCCATTTTCATCCCAATCCTATTGGGCATTTTCCCAGTAGCTTCATGGGCTAAATCGAATTTATTGCGCAGATCCGGATCAGGAATAATCACACTGCCCATTTCCCCACCTGACAAATTGAATGGCTTTGTAGTAGAGACCATAACTACAGCCCTATTTTTTGCCGAAGGTACTGCAGCTAATAGAGTATTGTGCTTAAAGTTAGGGTAAGTTAAATCAGCATGAATTTCATCACACAATAAAACCAAGTTATGCTCTTCACAAAATGTAACCAGATCTTCAAGTTCATTTTTTTTCCAAATTCTACCTCCTGGATTGTGTGGTGAACAAAAAAGCATTATTTTTTCATTTCCTGATAGAGACTTACCTAAATTATCCAAGTCGAATTTATATATACCATTCTCTATCTGAAGTTTGGCTTCCTTAACCTTTCTGTTGTTTGCTTTAATTATACGTGCAAAAGAGTGATAAACAGGGGAAAATACTATAACCTCATCACCTGGTTCAGAATATGCTCTCAGAGAAATCCCGATGGCTGCTCCAAGACCGTGTGTTTCCGCTGACCAAGAATCTTCTATTTCCCAATTGTGTTTTTTTGACATCCAGGATCGAAGGGCAGTTTTATATCCACTGTCATCTCCAAAATAGCCGTGAATACCGTGTTCACTCATATTTTTTATGCATAAATTTACCGCTTCTGGTGCTTTGAAATCCATATCAGCAACCCACATTGCCAAACCATCTTTTGGACTAACTCCATAAAGTTTTTCCATAGCATCCCATTTTATCGAGTTGGAGTTAATTCGATTTATTGGTTGGTCAAAATCGATAAGCATTAATCTTCCTTTAAATGAATTAGATTATATCATCTAATACTAAAGTTTTCTTGCAAGATAAAGTAGTTTGAAATAAATCAGGAAGAATGACACTGAGAACAATTTTGACAATTCCAGATCCGCGTCTCAAGAAAGTTTGCGCGCCAGTAATTGTTTTTGATGAAACTTTGAGAATTCTGTCTAATGACTTGCTCGAAACAATGTATGCAGCACCAGGAATAGGTCTGGCTGCATCTCAAATAGGAGTATTACTACGTGTGCTTGTCATGGATTGTGACAAACAAAGTGAAAGTGCTAATCCGAAGGTTTTGGTTAATCCGGAAATAACTTGGTATTCGTCTGAAAAAAGAGTTTATGAAGAGGGATGTTTGTCGATCCCAGAAACTTTTGCAGAAGTTTCTAGGTCTGAAAAGGTAAAAGTTTCTTACAAGGGGTTGACTGGAGAAGATAATGAAGAAATCTTTACAGACTTATGGTCAACATGCGTACAACATGAAATTGACCATTTGGACGGTAAACTCTTTATAGACTATTTAGGAGCAGTTAAGAGAGGTTTAATAGTAAATAAGATGAAGAAACTAAAGCGAGAAAAAATTAAAGACCAAAAGCAAAATAAAAAAACTAAAGGCTCCCCATAGTGAGATTAGTTTTTATGGGCAGTTCTTCCTTTTGTTTGCCAATTTTAGAGGGATTATTTGAATCCGAAAACGATATCTTAGCTGTTTATACACAGCCACCAAAACCTGCTGGTAGGGGAAAAAAATTCTTGGAGGTGCCGGTTGCTTTATTAGCAAAGAAGTTAGATCTAGAGTTGAGGCAACCAATTAATTTTAAAGAAAAATTTGAGATCGATGAGTTAAAAGCCTTAAATCCAGATGTAATTGTAGTTGTGGCTTACGGTCTAATTCTTCCAAAAGAGGTTCTCAAAGTACCTCAAATAGCACCTATAAATATTCACGCTTCCATATTACCTAATTGGCGTGGGGCTGCCCCTATGCAAAGAGCAATAATTAATGGTGAAAGAAGTACTGGCCTATCAATAATGCAGATGGATCAAGGTTTAGATACAGGTCCGATTTATGATGTATTATTTGAGCCAATTTTCGATACAGATACATATTCAATACTTTCAGATAGACTTAGCAAATTAGCATCAAATTTTCTATTAAATTTCCTTGATAGTAAAATAAACGGCACTATACCAATAGCTCAGAAGACAGAAGGTATTTCTTATGCTGAAAAAATATCAAAATCAGAAACACGAATAGACTGGTCCAGATCTGCAAAAGAAATTGACTATCACATTCGTGGCTTGGCCGATACTCCTGGTGCTTGGACTAGCATTAATCAAGAGAGAGTAAAAATTTTGTTGAGCAAAGTATCTGAATGTACAGAAAATGAAAAAAAATTTGTACCTGGGACTGTGTTGGAAATAATGGAAAGTGGAATAAGAATAATATGTGGTGACGGCCAACTATTTATAAAAAAACTGCAGCGGCCCGGGAAAACACCGTTGATGTTTAATGAGTTTGTTAGAGGTTATAAAGTTTACTCGGGTCAAACCTGGCTTTAGGTTTTCCTTTTATCCCTTTCACGAGTGGCCAACTTATCTGCCAATTCATTACCTTCGTTTCCGGAATGACCCTTCACCCATTGCCAATTTACTTTATGCTTTTTATTCTCACCATCTAAGATTTTCCAGAGATCATCATTTTTGATTGGCTTTTTATTAGAAGATTTCCATCCGTTGCTTTTCCATTTTGGCATCCACTTAGTTAAGCCATCCTTAACATAAACACTATCAATGTAGACAGTAATTATTGTGGACTTATTTAATGCTTTTAATGCTTCAATCGCTGCCGTTAGTTCCATTCTATTATTTGTAGTCTCATAAGAGCCTCCGCAAAGTAATCTTTCTTTGATAACCTCTTCATTGCTTTCTGCTCTAAGTACAACACCCCATCCACCCGGACCAGGGTTTCCAGAGCATGCACCATCCGTATATGCTATAATTTCATTCATTAAAACCGATGATAATTAAAAAAATTACTGCGCAACCAGTCAGTGGTGACCTTAATTTAAGCCACCATTTTGGTGATTTCTTCTCTTTTGCCATTGTAAAGTCAAGCTGATAGATAGCTATAAAACCAAGAGCCAAAAGAAAGCACCTAATCGGCAGAAAATAGGCAAATGCTGCCCATAAAGCTGGTAGAAGGGTTAATATTATTATCTTTTTGGATATTGACTGCGAGTTAGATATTTCAAAGCCCCAAAGAGCCCCTCCCATAAAGCTGAGTATTATTGATGCATAGTGGATTGAGAATAGAACTGCAAAATCATTAATAATGTCTGGTATGAACTTTATATTTAGGGATGCAATGGCGCCGCAGGCAAAAGGGATTAAGCCGAGATATCCAATAGTCTTCAAAAATTTATAATCTTCATCCAAATGTTTTTTCTCGTAGTATTCTGGGCATTTTAAATGACACATTTTCTTTTACTACTGGCAAGTAACCTAATGTGGTGGAAAATCTATTTTCAAATTCGCTTATCAATTCTTCAATAAGAATTTCTGGGGCCGAAGCGCCAGCACTAATTCCGACAGACTTTACTTTTTTGAAAGCTGACCAATCCACCATTGAAGAATTTTCGACTAGTTTCACATATTCACAACCTGCTCTCATTCCAACTTCAACGAGCCTATTTGAATTTGAAGAGTTGTTCGAACCTATTATAAGCATTGCATCCACTTTTAAGGCCAGTTCCTTTACAGCGGTTTGTCTATTTGTGGTGGCATAGCAAATATCTTCTTTATGGGGTTCTACTATTAAAGGAAATCTTCTTTTAAGGGCCTCACTAATTTCAAATGTGTCATCTATAGAAAGTGTTGTTTGAGTGACATATGCAAGTTTCTCAGGATTTGATGGCCTTAAATTTTCTACGTCCTCTACTGTTTCCACAAGCAAGATTTCTCCTGGAGGTAATTGACCCATTGTCCCAATTGTTTCAGGGTGGCCTTCATGTCCTATCATGATAATTTGGAGACCTCTATTTGAATATCGTTCTGTCTCGATGTGTACTTTTGAAACTAATGGGCAGGTAGCATCTACAAATAGAAAATTTCGTCTTTTGGCCTCTTCTGGCACGGATTTCGGTACACCATGGGCTGAAAAAATTACTGGTCTATCTGCGGGACATTCGTCCAATTCTTGGACAAATATAGCTCCTTTATTTTTTAAATCTTCCACTACATACTTATTATGAACTATCTCGTGCCTGACATATACTGGTGGACCCCATTTATCTAATGCGGTTTCAACAATATCAATCGCGCGTTCTACACCTGCGCAAAAACCTCTAGGCTGAGCCACCAAAACTGATATTTTCTTTTTCATTTTCTTCTGGTCTTTTTTTTATAATTTAACTTACTATCGGAAAAACTAAGGATGTTGGATGAATATTATAATAGGCATGGGTTCAAATCAAGATTATAGAGGAAGAAATTCAATAGAGATACTGGATTATGCTAAGGAAAAGATGTGTAAGGTGAGGATAGACATTATAGCTGAAAGTGAATATTTTACCTCTCTCGCTTACCCTAACGGTAGTGACCCCATTTTTATAAATAGTGTATTGTTAGCAGAATACTCAGGGTCACCAGAAGAACTTTTGTTTGAACTGCAAGGTATTGAAAACTATTTCGGAAGAGTTAGAGAAAAGAGGTGGGGGAAAAGAAGCTGTGATTTAGATATTTTGGCTATCAATGATTTAGTGCTACCTTCTATCAGTGAATTTTATTACTGGGCAAACTTAAAAGTAAAAGAACAAGCTATGAAAACTCCAAAACAGTTAATAGTACCTCACCCCCGTATGCAAGATCGAGGTTTTGTTTTAAAGCCGCTTATGTCTATATTTAGCAACTGGCAGCATCCAGTATTTGAGAAAACGGTTGCTCAGATGTTGGATAGTTTGCCAGAAGAAGAAAAAGAATTTGTTTTACAGGTAAAATAAAATAGTGCTTCGAGTATTTTATTAATGTTTTCCACTTCAAGTTTAGGTGCTTTAGGCTATTAGAAAATATAAGCTTGAATCTTTTTATAATGCGCCTTACAAGGGGTACAAAATATGGTTCGTTAATTTAGGAGATGTGGCATGGCGCGTGTAACTGTGGAGGATTGTATTGATAAAGTACCTAACAGGTTCGAATTAGTTCTTATATCTTCACTAAGGGCCAGACAATTGTCTTCTGGAAACCCTGCAACAGTTGAAAGAGACAATGACAAGAATCCTGTTGTGGCCCTCCGAGAGATCGCTGACGAGACTTTAACTTATACATACCTGAAAGAGGCCGTTATCGAAAGTTACCAAAAGCATATAGAGGTTGATGAGCCTGAAGAGGAGGAGATGACTCGGCTGGTAGGCGGAGAAACATCTGATACTCCTGAAGATGATATGTCTGAAGAAAACTTACTTAGGGCTCTAATGGAATCACAGCAAAATAAATAATTTCTTTTTACCAATATAATTGATGCTTAATTCAAACGAATTAATCAACTTAATTAAAGAGTATAATCCGAAGTGTGATGAGGATTTAATAGCGCGTGCTTACGATTATGGGAAAAATTATCATGAAGGTCAGTTCAGAGCTTCTGGGGAAAAATACTTTAATCACCCCATAGAAGTGGCCAAAATATTGATTGGTCAAAGATTAGATGACGCGACTATTGCTACGGCAATTTTGCATGATACTATTGAAGATACAAAATTATCTATTAAAGAGGTTAAGAGCAATTTTGGAGATAGTATAGCTGTTTTAGTCGACGGTGTAACAAAACTCACAAATCTTCAAATTTCTTCCGGTGAAACAAAACAAGCAGAAAATTTCAGAAAATTTATTGTCTCAATGAGTAAAGATTTGCGAATCTTATTAGTTAAACTTGCTGACAGACTGCATAATATGAGGACAATAAAGGCGCTGCCAGTAAGCAAGCAATTAAGAAAAGCAAATGAGACTATGGAAATTTTTGCACCACTGGCTGGTAGGATGGGAATGCAATCTATAAGAGAGGAATTCGAAGATATTTGCTTTCGTGTTTTGAATCCAGAGGCAAGAAATTCAATAATGCGACGATTTTTGAAGTTAAAGAATGTAAATGTAGATTTGGTGCCTAAGATTATAAAAGACATTCAGAAAGAGCTTTCATTGGTTTCTGTAGATGCAATAGTTTCAGGTAGGGAGAAAAGACCCTATTCAATTTGGAGAAAGCTGGAAGAGAAAAAAGAGTCATTTACTCGTTTGTCAGATATATTTGCTTTTAGGATTATAACTAATTCTGAAGGTGATGCATATACCGCTTTAGGAGCAGTTCATCAAAGATGGCGGGCAGTTCCCGGTCGTTTCAAAGATTATATCAGTCAACCAAAATCTAATGGATACCGATCTCTTCACACTACTGTACTAGGTAGAGATGGCAAACGAGTTGAAGTTCAGATTAGAACTAAAGAAATGAACGAAGTAGCAGAGGGAGGGGTGGCAGCACATTGGTCTTTTAGGGACGGTGAGTTATTTGAAAATCCATTTGCTGTTGATCCATTGTCGTGGGCTAGATCTTTGACGGATGGTTTTGAAGCAGCAGAAAATCCTAATGATTTTTTAGAACATGTAAAATTGGAAATGTATAATGATAAAGTTTTTTGCTTTACTCCCACGGGAGAAGTGATCAAATTGCCAAGAGGAGCAACTCCACTCGATTTTGCTTACTCTATACACACTAGAATTGGAGACCATTGTGTTGGGACAGAGGTGGATGGTAAGCGGGTACCTCTTTACACTCGCCTGAGAAATGGGCAGTCAGTGAAAATCATTACTGCAAGAGGTCAGAGACCTCAAATAAATTGGGAAAATATGGTTCTTACTGGACGAGCTAAGTCAGCTATTAGGAGAAGTTTGAAACATGAGCGTAGGGTGGAAAATATTCGCTTGGGAAATGCGATAGCTCGCAATGCATTTGAAAAAGTTAACAAAAAGCCAACTGAAAGGGCATTAGTTACCGCAGCAAAAAAAATTGGGTCGAAAACTGCAGACGATATTTTGGCAGCGCTAGGAGCAGCAGAGCTAACCGGTATAGAATTAATGAAACTTATTTACCCAGAAATGTTCAAAGGAGAGAATTTACCTGAATATAGTTCGGATGTGATATCATTTGTAGGATTGCCAGCTGGGGCAAAAGGCAAAACGGCTAAATGCTGCAAGCCTCTGCCGGGTGAGCGAATAGTTGGGATTTCTCGTAAAGGGAAGGGAGTTCTGATTCACGCTATTGATTGCCAGCAATTGATTGATTTTGAAGAAAAAAATGAAAATTGGCTTGATTTAAGGTGGCCAGAAAAATTTGGAACAGAAGGTTATTCATCTAGTGTTATCGTGACCTTGTTAAATAAAGCCGGGGTATTAGGAAAAATTTGCTCACTTATAGGAGAGCAGAAAGCGAATATCACTGATATCAAATTTTTTGAAGAGCGAGCAGACTATTATATTATCTATATTGAGTTAGATGTCAGAAATATTGAACATTTGATGAATATCTTATCTGCAATAACTGCGGATGAGGATGTTGCTGAAGCTTCTAGGCATAGGGGCAGTAAACAAGTTTTTAGTTCTGTAACTCCAACCAATTCTGAAAGCTAATATCTATATGGTCTTTAAGAGAAGAAAGAGACTTCCTATAGCTAGGAAAATAAGAGAGGGGCTTTTCCCTGAAAAAGGCTGGAGTAGAGCGGCTGAATACATGATGGCAAGAATAAAACGATTGCCAGATAGTCCAAAGAATATATCTTTTGGAGTAGCAATTGGAGTGTTTGTTTCATTTTCTCCATTTTTTGGCGTTCATGTTTTATTGGCTTTTTTAATTGCAAGATCCCTTCGGGTAAATATTTTGGCGGCAGTTTTGGGTACTTTCATGGGAAATCCTATTACTTTTCCTATAATTGCGGCGTTAAATTTTGGTATTGGGGACTTGTTCATTAATGTTAGCACTGAAGAAGTTTCTTCAAAGTCCTTTCTGCAGCAGCTAGTAGATGTGTCATATGCATTCTCTGGGAATGTCGGCATGATGATGAGAGGTAAAAGTACAGACTTTTCAACTGTTTTAGAATTTTTTTATGGTATTTTTTTACCGTATTTGGTAGGAGGATTAATACTTGGAGTGGCTGTAGGAGTTATGTCCTATTTTATTATGTTGCCAATGATTGTGACATACAAAGCTAGAAAAGCGCGTAAAAAACTTAAAAGAAATAAATAAAATTTTTTGGAGCTATCGTGATCGAAAGTGGGGGAAAAAAAATAAGGTTGGGGGTAAACATTGATCATGTTGCAACTATAAGGAATGCTAGAGGTACAGAATACCCATCTCCAATTATTGCCGCAAAAATGGCTGTAGACGCAGGAGCAGATGGGATAACGGCACATCTGAGAGAGGACCGCCGTCACATTAGAGATTCTGACATAAGGATCTTAAAAGATTCACTCTCAGTACCACTCAATTTAGAGATTGCTGCTACGGAAGAAATGGCTGCTATGGTAATAAAAACTAAGCCAAATTCGGTTTGCCTTGTTCCCGAACGACGTCAGGAACTGACTACTGAGGGAGGCTTAGATGTGTCGAAAGGGTTTAATTATCTAAAAAATTTCATAAGGCCCATAAAAAAATGTGGAGCCAAGGTTTCTTTGTTTGTTGAAGCTGATGAACTTCAAATAAGAGCTGCTAGTGATTTAGGTGCAGACATTGTTGAGTTTCATGTAGGTAAATATTGTGAACTTTTAGAGTCTGAGAAAATTGATTTGGCTCAAATAGAATTCGAGCGCTATGTTAATATGGCTAAATTCTCTGGAGATCTTGGGCTTGAGGTTCACTTGGGACATGGGTTGACTTATCGATCGGCAAAAAATCTATCTAAAATTAAAGAAGTCAGGGAGATGAACATAGGTCATTTCCTAATTGGTGAGGCAATATATTACGGAATGAATAAAGTGATAAAGAAAATGAAAACGGCCATCAATAATTGATTTTGGCGGAGTGAGTATGATATTGGGTCATGGGATCGATTTAATTAATGAGAACCGGATTGAAGACATTCTGAACCGGCATGGAAGACGTTTTGAGGAAAAATATTTCAGTGAAAGTGAGATAGCTAGGGCTAAAGAAAAATATAAAAGAAGCTCAGTTTATGCTAAATGTTGGGCTTGTAAGGAAGCTTTTTCCAAAGCACTCGGCACTGGAATTAGAGATGGTTTATATATGAAGGATATATCTTTGCAGAGGGACGAATTAGGAAAGCCTCAAATTCAACTGAATGAAAGGTCCATGACCAGATTATATGAAATATTTAAAATCGGATCAAAAGTTGATATTCATGTAAGTATTGCGGATGATTTTCCTTGGATCCAGGCATCAGTTATAATTTGTGAAGGAAATAAAAAATAAATCAATAATACCGGTATTAAGGCATTGAAAATTGTAACATTATTTGAGGGTAAGATAAAACTATGGCATCATTAAACAACGAAAAAGGTAGCAATTTTATAGAGCTGATTAAGACTATTGCTTATGCTATAGTGATAGCGGGGATCATTAGAACCTTTCTTTTTCAACCTTTTTGGATTCCTTCAGGTTCAATGAAGCCCAACCTTCTTATAGGTGATTTTCTTTTTGTAAATAAGTTTGCATATGGCTATTCCCGTTATAGTTGTCCCTACGCTCTCTGCCCCATTTACGGGCGGATATTTTATGATGAGCCAAATAGAGGCGATATTGTTGTCTTTAGGAATCCAAGAGATGGAAGAGATTTTATAAAAAGGTTAATTGGAATACCGGGTGACAAGATTGAAATAAAATCTGGAAAACTAATCGTAAATGGTAAAAATATTATACAAGATCCTGTTCAACCTTTTATTGAAAAGAAAAAGATGCAGGGCCCGCTTGGCTCTATACCCCGTTGTACAAACAGCCCCGTTGCTTTGGGTGCTGACTGTATCAAAGAACAATTTGTAGAAAAATTAGATTTAGGTAAAAGTTATTCTATACTTAATATAGGCTATGGTTCAGGTGACGAATTAGCGGAATTTTTGGTTCCAGAAGGTCATTTCTTTTTCATGGGAGATAATAGGGATAACAGTCAAGACAGCAGATTCAGCCCTAACCGAGGGGGAATTGGCTTGGTCCACCAGGATTTTTTAATTGGTAGAGCTGACCGGGTATTGTTCTCATCAAGTGGGTCTTCAATGCTTGCATTTTGGACCTGGAGATCTGATAGGTTCTTAAAGGGATTAAATTGAAGCTAACTAGCCATCAAAAGAACCTATTAGATAACTTAGGCTATGTATTTAGAAATGAGGATTTTTTTAAGGCTTCACTAACGCATTCATCGATGGGCAAAACCAAAGATATAAATAACCAAAGGCTTGAATTCTTAGGAGATAGGGTTTTAGGGTTGGTCATAGCAGAGAAGTTGTTGAATGATAATAAAGATGCCAAAGAAGGTTACTTAGCACCTCAATTGAACTCACTGGTCAAGAAAGAGACTTGTGCAGAAGTAGCTTCAAAAGTAAACCTCGGTCCTGCATTAATAATGAGTCGGTCTGAAAGTTCTTCTGGGGGCAGAAAAAAAGTAGCTATCTTGGGCGATGCAATGGAAGCAATTTTAGGTGCTATATACTTAGATGGTGGCTTAGAGACAGTAAGAAAAATTATTTATGTATTGTGGCAGGACGCATTTAGTAGTGTTATTGAAAAATCATTTGATCCTAAATCTGCTCTACAAGAATGGGCTCAGGCCAATGAAATGTGTCTTCCAAAGTATACTGAAAAAAATAGATCTGGCCCTGCTCATGCGCCTACATTTTGTATTGAAGTCTCCTTAAAAAATGGGATGTCTACAGTTGGTGCATCATCTTCCAAGAGAAATGCGGAACAGTTGGCTGCTGCCGCACTTCTCAAGCTTTTGGAGGAGAATCCAGTTGGAAGAAAGTAAGAGGTTTGGATTTACCGCATTGGTAGGTGAGCCGAATGTAGGAAAATCAAGCATTCTAAATGCTATGATAAATAAAAAGCTTTCTATAGTTTCTCATAAAGTTCAAACAACCCGTTTTAGGTTAAATGGTATTATGCAGGTCGAGAAATCTCAATTGGTATTTATTGATACTCCTGGGATATGTGAAACACGAAGTTTAAGGGATAGAAAGTATAATAAGGTTGCTTGGAGATCAATACATGAAGCAAATATCGTAGCATTAGTTTTAGACGCTAAAAATGGCATAACAGAAGGTGCCAACACAATAATAAAACGTCTAAGGTCCAATTTTCCCAGAGCCGTAAATACGATAGCTATAGTGAACAAAATTGATTTAGTAGACAAGTTAAATATTCTTTTACTGAGTGAGAAAATAAGTAAAGATTTTGGCATTGAAGATATATTTTATGTGTCTGCAAAAAAGGGATTAGGTTTTGATGCCTTAAAGGGTTGGCTAGCGTCAAATGTTCCCCACGGAGATTGGCTTTTTGAGAAAGATCAGTTGTCAGATGCTCCCTTAAATTTTATCGTTTCAGAAATTACACGGGAGAAAATTTTTCTCAGATTACATGATGAATTACCATATGATATAGAAGTGAAAACAAGAGAATGGAAAAATCAAAAAGATGACTCCTGTATGATTTTTCAGGATATTTTTGTCGAAAGAGCCAGCCAAAAGGGTATTGTTTTGGGGAAAAATGGCGAAGCAATTAAAAGTATTTCTATTAATGCAAGGGAAGATATGAGTAAATTTTTATCAAAAAAAGTGCATCTCTTTTTAAGAGTTAAGCTTAAGAAAGCAATGTCTAGGGAACAATAAAATATTTTGAGTGAGATTAGTATGACTTTGGGTCGACTTTCATCAGATTCTTGGATTTCATCTTATCGGCAACATTTGCAACTGGAGGGAATACCTTTTTATATTTTGAAGAAGGGTAACAGTGTTGCAGGATCAATTTTGATCAAGGTTTCTATGTCAGGAGATTTAGCTAAAGTATATCATAATGTACTGGACGCTAAGGGAGATTCGAATTGGGATGTGCTTATAGAGGGCAATCATGAAGAGATAGATAAAAGCTTAGAACGCCAGATATCTTTTGATAGTGACTTGTGGTTATTAGAAGTGGAAGAAAAGGAAGGAAAATGTTTGCTTGATAAACCTTTCTTAAAAAGAGGTTAAGTTATGGGAGTTCAGGGGATCGATGTATTGGGAAGATGAAGGGATTCTAATTGAACTTAGAAATCATGGAGAAAAGAATTCTATTATTAAGGTTTTGACTGAAAAGCATGGCTTCTGTGCTGGATTAGTCAAAGGAGGTCAAACAAAAAAATTTAGGAGTATATTAAATCCGGGAGCCCAACTAGATTTGAGATGGTCAGCAAGGCTACCTGAACATCTTGGAGTGTTTAATGTAGATGTGATAAAGGGGCGCTCTACATTATTTATGGGTGGGAAGTCACAGCTTTATGGCTTTAACTCTTTATGCTCCATGATCCTAATGTTTTTGGCAGAAAGGGAGCCGGTCAAGAGATTATATTTAGATACAAAGGATCTTATAGAAGCAATTGAAACTGGATCCAATTGGTTAAAAAGTTATGTTATTTGGGAAAAAAATTTACTTACAGAAATAGGGTTTGGACTTGAATTGTCAATTTGTGCAGTAACTGGTTCAAGGCAAAATTTAAGTCATGTTTCTCCGAAGAGTGGTAAGGCAGTATGTAGAAAAATTGCGGAGCCATGGAAAGAAAAACTCCTAAAACTGCCAAATTTTTTAATTTCAGCAGAAAACGTGACTGATGCAAAAGTTATTGAATTAGTTGAGGGATTGGCGCTTACCGGTCATTTTTTTACAGCTTGGGCCTTGCCTGAATTTAATAAAGCTAGGTTGCCTGACGCTAGGATGAAACTTATCGGTGAGCTAAATAGCTTTTAAATTAAGAAAGCATTCGCCGGGCGATTACTTGGGCCTGGATTTCTGCGGCCCCTTCAAAAATATTTAAAATTCTAGAGTCGCATAATAGTCGACTTATGGGGTATTCAAGAGCAAACCCATTTCCTCCGTGTATTTGAACTCCATTATCTGCAGCAGACCAAGCTACCCGGGCTGCCAGTAGTTTGGCCATACCCGCTTCAAGGTCACACCGTCTTCCTTCATCCTTTCTCCGAGCTGCAAAGTATGTTAGTTGCCTGCAAAGGGCTATCTCACAGATAACTAAGCAAATTTTGTTAAAAACCCTAGGAAACTCAATTAGTTTTTTTCCAAATTGTTGCCTTTCGGATGCGTAAGAAATAGAAAGGTCTAACGCGTTTTGGGCTACTCCAATTGCCCTTGCTGCGGTTTGAATTCTGGCACTTTCAAATGTCTGCATTAACTGCTTAAAACCAAGGTTTTCTCTTCCCCCAAGAAGGCCCTCTTTGTCAATCGAAAATTTATCAAACGCTATTTCATATTCTTTCATTCCTCGATATCCTAAGACTTCAATTTCACTTCCTTTCATTCCCTGGGTGGGAAATGGGTTATTACCATCTCCTCGTTTTTTTTCAGCCAAAAACATAGACAAACCAGAATAATCATTTTTCTCAAGATCGGTGCGAGCCAATAGTGTCATGAGATCTGATCTTGCTCCATGTGTAATCCATGTTTTATTGCCAGTTATTTGGTATGTATTTCCATTTAATTCGGCGCGTGTTTGCAAGGCACCCAAATCTGAACCAGTATTTGGTTCAGTAAATACTGCAGTTGGCAATATTTCGCCTGATGCAAGCTTTGGTAGCCATTTTAACTTTTGTTCTTCTGTTCCTGACCCCAATATTAATTCCGCTGCTATTTCAGTTCTTGTAGCAAGGCTTCCAACACCGATGTAGCCTCTTGATAGCTCTTCGGAAACTACGCACATGGAGGTTTTATCCATTTCTAGGCCTCCATACTTTTCTGGTATTGTTAATCCAAAAACACCAAGATCAGCTATGGATTTAATAACCGTTTCAGGGATTAGCTGATCATTTAAATGCCAATCATGTGCAATTGTTTTTATACTGTTGTCACTAAATTTTTTAAATTGCTCCCTAATTAACTCATATTCTTCACTGAGACCTGAATGGCCGTAAGTGGTTGACCCTGAATTCTGTAAAATAAGTTCAATTAGCCTATTTTTACTATACTTAGAAGTACCTAGGGTGATTAATTTTTCGTCTTCTTCATTAAAAATTCTTGTTGGGTCAATTCCAAAATCGGATGGTCTAATGATCTCATTTTGGGACATCATTATCCCCCCTTTTATCTGAGACATATATTCCGCATATGAAATTATAAGAATTAAATTTTCCAACTCATGCAAGCTAGAATTTTCTCTTAAATTTTTTGCCCACCCTAGCAGTTGACGCAATGCCTCTACATAGGTTCCGATCCAGGCAACACCATGCGCGCGAATTTGCTCTTCATCAAGAAGTCTTGATAATGATCGACCATCTCTTTCTAGTTCCGCTTTAAAAACCATTATTAATTTCGATAGATATATTTCTGCGT
>Ga0208277_1000575_pt1 | contig 21453 bp, 15 predicted proteins | sample ETNtaG_5_FD_185782 | JGI IMG/M metagenome (GOLD analysis project Ga0208277, IMG submission 185782) | Marine microbial and viral communities from oxygen minimum zone, Eastern Pacific Ocean - ETNP201406SV205 (SPAdes) (version 2) | ecosystem: Environmental > Aquatic > Marine > Oceanic ...
GTCAGTGTGCCCACCAAGCACATCGAGGGGCTCCATCCTTGTTGCTTTCCAAGCGGGAAAAACTCCGGATACGAAGACGATAAGCATAGTCAAGCCAATCACACTTCCATACAGTTCCAGAGGTACGCCGCGTTCGATGATAGGGAGCCCGACTAGCGCCTCATAGAAATCTAACATCCCATTCATTCCGTATGGGCCTGCGAGCACACCGAGGCCACAGCCGAATGCACCTATGGCCAGTGGCGCTAGCAGATACCCCGTCATGAGTGAAGTGCGTGGTACGCCAAGGGTCCGGAGGATGGCAATCTCCCTGGCTTGACTCTGAACAAGGCGCTGTAGACTCAGAGCAATTGTGATTGCAGCTATGGCCTGAATCATCACGGTGAACGGTGTTGCCATCTTCTTCGCACCTTCGAGGTCTTGACGCATGAATTCAACCGCGTCGTTCTGACCGCGATCACGAATCCGTCCGTCGAGGCCATTCGCCTCCATTGAATCAGATACTATCACCTTCATCCCATCGATTTCATCCCCCTCGTAATCATCAGTATCCGGCAGGTCAAACGAAGGAGTGCCTTCGACGTCTAGCATCAGGTTGTTAGCGGAACCGATTTCGTTGCCTGTCATTCTCTCCATTCCGAGATCGGATAGATATCCGATTGCGTATTCACCTGGAAGAGGTGGGAAGAGGGACCCTTCAGGAGCGATGTAGATGTGGAGTGGGTGATAGGCGATTCCGACGATGTCGAACTCGAAACTACCGTTGCCTACGCCAATTTCTATTCGATTTCCGATACTCATTCCGAGTGCCTCTGTTATGTGAGCATCCATTACTACCTCTTCAGCAGTTACTGCCATTCGCCCTTCAGCGTGGCCTTCAGGGAACCAGTTTCGATCAATGTCTGCATTTTCGGGTATCCCGTGCCAGATAGATGGGACAACGTGGTTACCTGTATCATTTGTATGGAATAGGTTGCCTTTCAGAATCATACGCCCTTCGCAGGAGTCTAATGCTGCAGTATCACTTGGCCACGTGTTTCGAACGTCACTACAGAACGCACTTACCTGTTCGGGCGTCCAGACGCCCGATTGATTGTCTATCCAGAGGTCAGCAAGATTTGAACCACTTTCCGAATCGTCGTAAATAGAGTCGTACATTGGTTCTAGGTTAGCGGCATAACCACCGAAGGTAATTCCAGCGAAGACACCGACGAAAATCATCCCGACGACTGCCACAAGACGAAGTTTCGTGCCCAAAAGGCTCCTTGCGAGCCGCTTGTTCAGTAATGCGGACATTGAATCGCCTCACTCTTCTTCAAATTCCCTAGTTTTCTCATCAGATACAATACGGCCACTGTCGATACGAATGACTCGTGTTGCATATTGAACAAGAGATTCATCGTGAGTAACGAAAACTGCAGTAATATTTTCCTTCGAGCAAGCATCCACGAGAACTTCCATGACCTTTTGAGAGGTTTCAGTATCGAGGTTACCAGTGAGTTCGTCTCCTAGAAGAAGTGTAGGCCTCTTGGCAATACTTCGTGCGATAGCGACACGTTGCTGTTGCCCTCCACTAATCTCTCCTGGGAATCGCCCTTTCTCTGATTCTAATCCTACCATTTCTAGTAATTGCTCTGCTCGTGCAGGATCTTTCTTTCCTGCTAATTCTTGGATAAGTAGGATGTTCTCCATTACTGTAAGATCTTGTAAGAGATTGAAAAATTGGAAAACGTAACCAATATTTTCTCTTCTGAAAGAAGTCATTTTTTCTGAATGATTTCTAGGGACCGCTTTTCCTTGGAAAAAATAGGTTCCGTCAGTTGGACTGTCTAGAGCCGAAAGGCAATTCAGTAACGTGGTTTTTCCTGAACCAGAAGGCCCTAGTAAAATCACTCGTTCACCTTCATGAATCTCAAAATCGATTCCATCTAGAGCTTTTACAACTCCTGCAGGAGTTTCATAGTGTCTCTTCATTCCAGACATAGTAAGTAGCGTCATGTCTTCACCTATGCTAAACTAAAAGATTCTATGTAATATAATATGGGAATCAAAATTTTGAACCTCTATACGTTTCATTGATATGTGAGGATGTCCAGCCTCGTTTATGGTCTCGGGTCTTAGAGATGTCACCTTCTTTTGGCGTAGAGATCGCCTTAGAATGCAACCTCTTTTGGTCCCAATATTGGAAAATTGTCAAAGTGCAACAATTTTGGGCGTTTTAGAACAAACTTCGGGCAGTTTGGTGGTTTCAGTAAGAGTAGAATTAATCGCAGGTCGTTCTCTAGATGATCTTCAAAGAAATTCAATGTTTTTTGTCCGGGAAGTTCTCGCAGAACCCTCTTCTTCCGATGATGCATTTGTCTTGATTATTTCAATGATTGAATCATTCGCTGAATTGATTTTGAAATCGATGTCATGTATTATCCGTCCTGGGACTCGTTTGGACTCGAATGGATTTACGTACATTATCAGAGGAAGTAGGAGTGCTGTAAAGGCAAAGAAGGACCGACTTTTCTCATTCATGCGTGCAGACCGGATTTCCGCAGGAGGTGTCCAACCAGAAGATCTAGCACCTGGATTAATCACAAAACGACAAGAAGAGATACTTCGCATAGCTTTTGATTTGGGTTGGTACAAAGCCCCTCGTGGGTGCAAACTCGAAGATATTGCTGTACGTTCGAATCTTAGTCGTTCTACAGTGGCTGAACATTTGGTTCATGCAGAGGCGAATATTATTGGCACATATATCGAAGCCATGCCTCATTGGCTAGAATCTCAAGAGAGTACATTAGAGGAAGAGGACTCAATAGGTCTTGACTCATGGGCAGAGCATGAGCGAACCCAGTGATGAACAAACTGCAGTTCTTTCTAGGTTACTTCCTGGTGGTCGAGGCGTATGGATTCCAATGGATCATGGTCTGTCTGGATATCCTGAAATGGGATTAGATAAGATAGATTCAGTCATTGATTCGGTGATTAAAGGGGGAGCTGATGCAGTAGTTTTGCAGAAAGGTGTGTTAACTCATCAATATCGTCGAACATCTTGGGATGGCTTCGTGTGTCATCTTTCTGCTTCAACAATTCATGGTGGTACTAATTCACAGTCTAAGGTAACTGTCGGGAATGTGGATGAAGTAATTGCTAGAGGTGCAGTTGCAGTTTCTGGTCAAGTGAATCTAGGAGATGATGCTGAGCCTGAAATGCTCTATGATCTCGGCCAAATCACTTCCGATTCTTGGAATCATGGTGTCCCTACATTAGGAATGGTTTACCCCAGAGGCCCAAATCTAATTGTTGACCCTGAGGATGAAACAAAAGGAGTAGCGCACGCTGCACGAATCGCATATGAAATCGGATGCGACGTAGTTAAGGTCCCTTGGACAGGTTCCATAAAATCCTTTGAAATCGTCACTTCAGCGGTTCCAATACCTGTTTTAATTGCAGGAGGTACTGGTTTATCTTTTGATGAAACCCTATCCATTGTAGAACAATCTATCATTGCAGGTGGTTCTGGGGTTTGTATGGGGAGACAAATATTCGGTTCTGACAATCCTGGTGCTAGAGTAAAGGCAGTAAGATCAATTGTTCATGATGGCGAAAATGTAGAAACTGCTCTTTCCTTTCTTTGAGGTGAAATAATGGAGATTTGGTCTGAGGGGAAAAATCCTCCTAACTTCCCATTTATTCCTGATAGGATTCTTTCAGAAAACTCTGAAGGAGTTGTTCGCAAAGATATCTCAGATGATTCTGATCGTGAATCGATTCGAAGTTTGATGGGGATGGTTGAATGGGTGCTAGTTGATTGTCCAGATTGGACAATGATTCCTTTAGAGAATTTGATTGCTGATTCCTCCGGTACAGGTACCAGAATTTGTGCAGTAATTAATCGCATAGAAGATATCCAAGGAGCAATATTTGCACTAGAACTTGGAGTAGATGCGATGTTACTCCCATTCCAAGAGGAGATGTGGTCTAAAGCGCAAACATTGAGTTCAAAACGCAACGATAGATTAGTTCAAAATTCAAAATTGGAAATGATTGAAGTCACTGTTAATTCAATTGAAGATGGTGGTATTGGAGAACGAGTGTGTATAGATCTCATTGAACGTATGAATCCAGATGAAGGGCTATGTATAGGTTCATTTTCATCTTGTATGTTGTTAGTGCAGGCAGAAGTAAATGAGAATCCTCATGTTCCAACAAGACCTTTCAGAGTCAATGCTGGAGCCATACATGCTTACGTTTTATCTGATGGACAAGAAACGCATTATCTTCAAGAATTATGTTCTGGAATGTCTCTTTCTATAATTTCAGTAGATGGAAAAAGCCGTTCTTCTACAATAGGTCGTCTGAAAATTGAACATCGTCCATTTCTTTTGGTTCGTTTTAGTTCAGATAAAGGAGTTGAGGGGCAAATTTTACTTCAACAAGCGGAGACTGTGCGCTTGTTAACATCATCAGGATCATCAATTCCAGTTACTTCTCTCAAAATAGGAGAAAAAGTATTGGCAATGTCTCTTGGGAGCGCTATGCATATGGGTAAGGGCGTCCCTGCTATGGCCAGAGAGGTCTGAATATGGCGGTTCTTGGACGAGGTACGGCCTATGGTTCATGCTCTCTTTTGCACGCTTTAGGTGCAGGATATGGGGCTTCACTTTCTCTTGATCTTCCTGCTAAGGTCATGATTAGAGATAACCCTGATCGGCAAGAAATTGTTGATCCGCATGGTTTACTCGATGCTGTAAAAACATCATGGGTTGAAGCGGGACTTCCTATCGGCGAAGAAGAATATCATTGGATGGTTCGTTCAGAAGTTCCAATGGGCATGGGTCTAAAATCTAGTTCTGCAGTCGCTGCTGCGGCTGTTTTGGCTCTTGCAGATGCAACCAAAACAGTTCTTGAAACTCCTCAAGTGGTTGAATTAGCAGTTCGCGCTCAAATTGCTGCAGGTTGTACTGTCACTGGTTCAGTAGACGATACATGGGCTGCAGTTACTCCTGGGTGGAAGGTAGTCAACCCTCAGGTTCCAATAGAGCAGGGAATTGCATTGGAAGGATTGTGGCCAGAACCTGAGGAATGGGCTGTTTTTGTTGTTGAAAGAGGAGAAAGAACTGTTGAGATTAATCCCGAATCTTTTGCTAGAGCTCAGGTAAATTTTCAGAAAGCATTGGTTGCAATTCAACAAGGTGCATTGGATACGTCAGTTACAGAAAATGGCAGAGGAGTAGCGCTTTCTACAGCCGATCAAGCAGGTAGAAAAATTTGCAATGATTTACTGGTATGGGGCGCACGCTGCGCAGGGATTTCAGGCTCAGGTCCCTCGATTGTTTTCATGATCCCATCTGTCAATGAATCAGCGATTGATAGAATATTAGATACATTGAGCAGTCGCGGTCTTTCGGTTTTTGAGACCGCGATTCGAACAGAGTGAGGTAATTTCATGGGCATGCGCCTTGGGGAACAACTCTCTCTCGTTATTTTTGGGGAGAGTCACGCAGTTGGCGTAGGTGTATTAATTGAAGGATTACCACCTGGATTGCCGATTGATATTAAATCTATAGAAGATGATCTTGCTCGAAGGAAACCCGGTAGAAAGGGCCTTTCTCAGAGAACTGAATCTGACATGCCGAAGGTACAGAGTGGAATTCATGAAGGTCGTACAACTGGTTGGCCTCTCGTAATGTTTGCAGAGAATTCAGATGTCAGAAGTTCCGATTATGATTTTCTTCCTGACCACCCTCGTCCAGGTCATGCTGACCTTGTTGAACAATTTCGAACAGGAGGCAATGCAGATCCTAGAGGTGGAGGTAGCCATTCTGGAAGACTCACATGGGGTTTAGTGGCTGCTGGTTCAGTAGTTCTACCCATTTTAGATTCATCCGGAATTTCAGTTTATTCGCATATGGCTGCATTGGGAGATGATGAGGCAGGAGATTTAGCAAATTTCATTTCTACTGAAATAAGTGAAAACATGTCTCGATTGAATTGTCTAGATCCTGTAGCAGCCGATCGATTTGTTGAACAGATTAATGTTCTTCGCAAAGAGAAAGACAGTATTGGTAGCCGGGTAGATGTAATTGTTAGAGGATTGCCGATTGGAGTAGGTAATCCTTGGTTTGAGGGAATAGAACCTGCTTTGTCAAAGGGATTGTTTGGAATCCCTGCTGTTAGGGCAGTAGAGTTTGGTTATGGGGTACAAGCTTCACGAATGCGTGGGACAGAACATAATTCAATGTGGAAATCCGGTGAAGATAATATCCCTATTCAATCGGAAGGAGGCGACGGTGCAATAGGAGGAATCACCACTGGTTCCGATATTCGGATAAGAGTCCATTTCAAACCACCTAGTAGTATACCTTCAATTCAGAATACATTACATCTTCCTTCTGGCGAATTACGTCCTCTTTCGGTAGGAGGTCGACATGACCCTGTTCTTGCACCTCGTGCTGCTCCAGTTGTGGAGGGGGTAGTGCGTTTTTTGATATCTGACCTACTGTTGACTCGTACACGTCCATTTTAGTAGGTACCCCTTCCGAGAAGCATGGATGAGTCAGAAGCGACCTTCAGAAGTGTTCTGAAGTTCGGGGGGTCTTGTCTCAAATCCTCTCAAGATATTTCGGCAATCGCTGAAAGGATACTTGAATTAGGTCCAAATCCAATAGTAGTTGTTTCTGCATTTTTTGGAGTAACTGATAGGCTCCTTGATGCAATCCATGAGGCCAAGGAAGGTAAATTACATGTCTCCACATTTGTTCATTGGATACGTAAACATCATTCTACATTGACGCCCGAAGTTTTGACCTCATCTAGTTTGAAACGATTTGATGAAGCAATCAATATTCTTGATTCAAATCTTTGTGAAATAGATACACCGGGAGCAGAACAAGAGGTTCTAGTAACCGGTGAAAGACTAGCGACAACATGTCTTGAGGCAGCACTTACTGCTCGTGGAGTAATTTGTAAATCATTTTGGGCTGAAGAAATCCCAATCCGAGTTAAAGGACGTGAACCGTTTATTCGAATTGATAGTAATGCAACTAACGAATCAATTTCTTTACCTGAAGACACTATTCCATTGTGTGCTGGATGGTATGGAATTGGATCAGATGGCAATATTTCTACTCTTTCTAGGAGCGGTTCAGATTGCACTGCAGCATATATTGCATCGGCAATAGGTGCATCCTCAGTTGTAATTTGGAGAGATGTTCCTGGAGTTTTGAGCATTGATCCGGCTTGGGGGATGCCCGGCAGAAGAATCCCGTATCTCAATTATGATGAAGCTGTAGAAATTGCATCTCATTCCTCTAGACTTCTTCACCCAGATGCTATTGATCCATTGGTTGAGTCAGGAATACCGTTGATTATTCGACCTTTACATCAACCAAGTGAACCAGGAACTTTTGTGGGTCCTTCAATTTCTGTTGGTCTGCCGAATGTACGTGTCTTAGTTTGTCACAGAAGGAGATTTGACATTCTGTGGCGTGTTCGTTCAGGTTCTCAATTATCTCGTAATCTAATTGGATTGGGTCATTCACTCCATCAAAAGAGGATTCGAATTTGGTCCATACGTGCAGACCAAGCAGGAATAAGAGTATTAGTTGATGAGAAAGACCTGCCACGGGTTGAATCTACGATTTTATCCTTTGATTCTGAAGCTAGAATCGATTTGGGGAACCCAATAGCGTTGCTAAGTCTGTTTGGACAAGGAATTTCTTCTAACCAAGAAATTCGGTCTAATCTTTTTAACTCGTTAGAAGAACAGAATATCCTTCCTGAAGAAATGAATCAAGAAGGAACAGAACATGGGATTCATTTGTTAATTCCAGATAATGAGGCAGTTCGTACAGTAGGATGCCTAACAGATATGTTTGAGTTATTAGATGCAGAGTAATTAATCATCTGACTTTTCTCTAAATTGTTGGATTCTGAGAGGCAGATTAATCGCAAACATTCCTGCAACAACCAAGAATACCAGCATTGTTCCCAAAGCAACTCCGTAGACACTTGTTAATTCAACTGATTCAGACATCCTCAGAGCAGCAGTGTCATCAATCACTTGGATAAACCATGGAATAATTACATTCACGAAGAGAGTAAGGAAAGCAACTGTACCTGCGATTAGAGGTGTAAGGATTAGAGATGCTTGATATCTACTCAGTACCTTCTTCTCATTCATTACATATACTTCACCAGTTCTTATTGAAGTATCAAGCATGGAGAAACGAATCACTCCATTACTGAGTTCGATGTACATGACAAGGAATACTGCATACAATACCAATAGCGATTTTTGAGCACCTTCACTATCTGGTAGGAGATCTGCTGAAAATGTCACTGTGCTGGCAGCAAATCTTAGAGATATTAGTATGAACAATACATATGATCCAAGAAGGAATCGAGCGTCACGCTGAAAAATTCCCCAGAAACCAGTCATAATACTGCCCAAGATAATCAAAACATGCAGAGCAGTACCAATTGCAGGGACGTTTAACATGTCTCCTAAAGCAAACCAAGGGGTGCCGACTTGAGGTGTGACGATGTATGTCAATACTGCTAGAACTACCATCGCACCTGCACTTGCAAATTGTAAATTTTGTACATTTTTAGCAGCAGGTAGAAATTTCATTTTAGGAACCAGAGGTCCTCCGAACAGACTTTCTACAAATGAGGGGATAGTAACTTCTGGAATTGCATCCTTTGGTATTTCTGTCGATGAAGTAATTTTTCCTGCAGCCTTCTTTCTACTAGGTGCCCCTGAACGAACAGTTTTACCATCATAAAGGTGTGATGTATCACTACTTACAGTCATATATTCACCTCCTAGAATCCTCTTGCTCCTGCCAATGCAGTGGATAGAAGCATATCGGGCTCCCAATCCATTACGTTAGCCCCAAGGCCACGCAGTTCACTAATCAAAATATCACGCTCAGTCTTGAGAACTTCGTACCCAGTTCGATCAAGACGTCTTGCATCAAACTCAAATTCAAGACTACTAGGTGAAAGAAGAGTCACATCGAACTCTCTTGCACGGAAATCTCGTACAGCGTCGACAACCGTAGGGTCATCTTCCAATGGGCTGAGGATAATAATCGGACTACCCTTGTTGATATGAGGCATAATTCGATTTGTTACCACTTTTAGAGGTGTATTTCCTCTAGCCATTGCACCAGCAAGTTTGGTAAGAAGAATATACAGTTGCTTTTTACCCGTGTCTCTGTCGACACTAACAATTTCATCGCCATAAATTACCAAACCTACTGAATCTCTACGGGATAGGAAGTATTGAGCTAAACTAGCAGCAGCTCTAGTACTGTAAACCAATGAATTCCTACTTACTGGGCCAGTCTCTGCGACATTTCGACTATCAATAATCAAGATAATATCACTGACAGCATCTCTTTCGAAATCATTAACCATCATTTTTCCAGAGCGTGCAAATGCTTTCCAATTCACCTTTCTCATTGGGTCTCCTGGCACATATTCTCGAAGATTGTAGAAGTTTGAACCCTCACCCGGCTGTCTAATGTTAACTGCTCCAGTGAAAATTTTAGGAACCTTACTTTTCACAAATGCATCTTTGACATCTTCCATCTTTGGAAATACTAGGAAATCATCGTAAAGGTGGATTTCTTTCTCTCGATGGAATAGGCCAAAAGTATCCTGAACACGAACAGCAACTGGTCCAACTGTGTAAAATCCTCTAAGTGGACATTCTAGAGAATACTTGAGTTCAGTTTCTCTTCTCCCTCCTAGTTCCATCAATGCATAATTTGCACCTTTCTTTACTCTCATTACTTCAGGCACACTATCTCTTACCTCCAAGATTCGTGATAGGTTCGAAAGATTCTGGATTCGAAGTGTGACGTCGATATCGCTATCTTCGAAAACACGTGCTTGAGAAAGTTGCCTCATTGCATTTAGATTTCTAAACTCTGCACCTTCGTCAAATTCCTGATCTTCCAATCTTCTTCCTGATGCAGATACATCTGCATGTGAAGTTCTGAAAGCAGCATAAGTTAGGAATGATAGGAATACAACTGCAACAGTCACTAATTGTTGATTTCTTAAAACTAGACCCAATAGGTATAGAGCGGCTGCCAACGACGCGAACATCGCAGACTTCCTACTCCATGCCATGAGAACACCTACTCAAATTTACTCCGAGTAAAATCAGACAGTTGGGACTGGAACTTGTCGGAGGATATCTGATACAACCTCTTGAGTTTCGAGTCCCTTAATCTGGTGTTCGGGCTTTAGGATTAGTCTGTGGGAAATTGCAATTGGTGCAACTGCCTTTACTTCATCAGGTGTTACAAAGTCACGACCGCGAAGAGCGGCAGCAGCTCTGGAAGTCTTGAGAAGAGCTTGGGAACCACGAGGAGAAGAACCAACGAGTACACGAGGATCTTCACGAGTTCGCGAGACAATTTCTACCATGTACATTCTAACTGCTGGATCAACATACACGTCTTCACAAGCCTGTTGCATTGCGACGACTCTAGCAGGGTCAGTAATGACATCAACATCTACTGCATCCTTCTTTCTTGTGATACGTCGAGCTAGGATTTCATCTTCATCTGCTCTATCTGGGTATCCTACACTCATCTTGAACATGAAACGATCAAGTTGTGCTTCTGGTAGAGGGTAAGTTCCTTCCTGTTCTACAGGGTTCTGAGTTGCCATCGTTAGGAACGGTGCTGGAAGTTTATGTGTTACAGTTCCAATAGTAACTTGCTTCTCTTGCATTGCTTCTAATAGAGCTGCTTGTGTCTTTGGAGGAGCACGGTTAATCTCGTCAGAAAGTAGAAGATTACAGAAAATAGGTCCGGGCTTGAAAGTAAATTCTCCTTTCTTTGCGTCGTAAATGTTTGTTCCTGTAATATCTGCTGGAAGTAGGTCAGGTGTAAATTGTACACGCTTGAAGTCACAACCAAGAGCATCTGCGAAGGTATTTGTCATCAAAGTCTTTGCAAGACCAGGATAATCTTCGAAAAGCAGGTTACCGTTAGATAGAATATTGACCATAACGTTGTCAATAACGTGAGATTTACCGATAATTACTTTCTGAACTTCAGCAGAAATAGCTTGAGAAATCTGTCCTACTGCCTGTAAGCGCTCTCGTACTTCTGGACTACTCTGATGCCGAGGAGCGGCTGGAGCAGGTGCTGGAGCAGGTGCTGCAGGTGCTGGAGCAGGTGCTGGAGCAGGTGCTGGAGCAGGTGCGGGAGCCGTCGGAACGGGGGGCGCAGGGGCTGCTGGGGCGGCTGGGGGCGCTGGTGCGCCAGGTGCATTTGGTGGTGGAGGTGGGGCTGCCATGTTCTGTTCACTATCCTTTGGGGTTTTCACTTCTTCCCCCACTTGCGAATACTCGTGAGTAACTCACGAAGTTCCTGTGGGGAATATGTACGTGTGGTACTGTAAGCCAGTTCCACTAATCTGGGGTCTCCAATCATTTGTTGAACCTCTGCTGGAGTTTTGAGAGCCATTTGATCACGTGTAAGATCATAGAATACTCTTATTTTTGCGAAAAGAGCCTTCTGTACGCGTTGACGATATTGGGCTGAATCAAGTTTTGTAGGTCGTTCTCTAAATCTAGTGAGGTCAAACACGTGTCTCCAATTCGCCTTCTCAGGAACTACCATAATTGAAACTAATAGCAGCAATCCTAGATTTAGGATTATCAACCATTTCAAGAAATCATCTGATGTTAGTAATACAATTGTACTGATTGTTTCGATGAATGGTTGGGATGCAACTCCAGTAACGTGGCGACTTTCATCAAAAACAATGTTGAAATTGTCTCTTTGATTTTTTACAGTATTTGCTAGTTCGTTATTGTCTAGTTCCATCATGTCCCAAATTAGTGCGTGGAAGAAAGCATGATTTCCTTGCCAGAAATCGCCACCTGTCAACTCATTCTGCCAGCATGTTTGCCCAGTACAATCGTCAGATAAACCTGCTTCCATTGCACGAGAAAGAGTCCAATATTGGTTGGCGAATACTTCATCATCAGCGACGAAGACAATACTTCCAGTCACGGTCAAATCACCAATACCTGAATCAGAATCTCCTGCTGATCCTCGAAGAAGATCAGAAGTTACAATTCCAGGATAGTCGATTCTTACAGTCAAGGCAATATCTCCAGGAGCATCATTCTGGACGGTTCCTTCTTTTCCATCTCCTGCAATGTCGATAAATGCGGCCTTAGATGCATAAGATAGTACATTCACATCACGTTGGATATAATCTGAAGATTGAGGGTCATCAGTTTCTAGTGCTCCTACTTTAATTCCAGTTGGCTGCCTAAACATCATTGGCATACGGCAAGAATCTAGGATTTTGTTCTCTACCATTTGATCAGAACATCCTGTGCTCTTTTCACTATCTTGCATCTCAGATTCATCCTTGTTGATGCTATGTAGCCCCCATACGTTGGTAGGATGCATAAATTCATCACCATCTTCGTTGATGATTCCATACATGTGTTGACTGTCATATAACGGTGCATCGTAGTAGGTTAATCCAAACATTCCTGCAAGTGTATTTGCATTTGAGTTATCTGCGGCAACTACTACTTTCCCTCCTTCTTTTGTTACAAAATCAAAGATTGCTTGAGCTTCAGTTTCATCAATTGGCTTTTCAGGGCCAACAACTAGTAGCATTGTAAGATGAGGTTTTTTCCAATCGTTCACCAGCATTGGGGTAGAGATTGTGTTGGCAATGTTATATCCTTGACTTTCTACATCATCCCCTATTTGTGCACCTCTGGGGCCTAAGGTAGTACGTACGTCTGATAATTGTGAAGCATCCGATGAGTCTTCATATGCACTATAGGATGTTTCCTTACCTGCAGCAAAAGCCATTGGAAGTAGAAGTACCATGAGTAATGTTGTGATTAGAGCAATTGCAATAACTGTGTTGAAGCGACTTCCTTCATCTCCAACTGCCATTTTCATCCCTGTCCTTGGGCGTCTTTCTCGGTACGCCTGCTTCTTCCAAACCAATGCCACGCATATATGTTGTCCAATATCGATTGAGGTAAAATCATCAAACTGGTCTCAAATTGGGCTTTTTTCCCTCATTCTCTTCTGTATGCAATAATTGCTAATAAAAATGATGTAAAAATGATTGAAAGTCCGGCAGAAGGTAAATTCTGTTCTATTACAACTGGCTCATTTATCGGTCCATCATTATCAGAATCATCTGATGGAGGAGGTTCCTCGCCTTCTTTGATTGTTACTCTGAATGACGAATCAGTCCAAACAATTTCATCGCCTTCACCTGAACCACCTGATGAAATCCTTAAATCGATATCACAATTTCTTGAAGGGTGAGCTGCTGAAATTTGTATTGTAACCTGAATGCTAGCAGAATCGGTGGAAGATGTGATTTGAGGTTTCATGATTTTTGTTAGTTCAGAATCATCTCCAATACTTACTGTCATTAGTGAGCAATCATCCGAAACTTCGGCTTTACCAATTTGATCATCAAGATTTCCATGATTTGTAATTTCTACCGAGAATGATGTTTCTATATCTGGGTTGAATTCAAGGTTCTGTGTGGTTTCTCCAATTCTCAAATCATAAATTCTTGGCATTTTTGCCTTTCCACGATCGTCTTTCCAATCATTTGCCATCGATACATCAACTCCTCCAATGCTTTTGAGAGTAGCAAGGGCCCTGAATTCTTCTTCTTTCCCTCCTGGCGAATTAACTTGGAAAAGGTCAATATTCCCAATTTTGAAATCATCAGTTTTCGATTCACCTGCTGGAACTGAAATTGTCAAAGGATCATCTCCTAACATTTCACCATTGAATGGTGGCGTCTCTACAGAAATTTCTACTTCTATTTCTACCAGATAAGAATTAGTAATTTCAAATTCTACAACAATTTCTCCATCTTCTGAAGAGGGAATATTATAGATAAATTCGTCTTCTTCTACAAATTCAAATTCCCAACCCCCTACAGCTTGGCTTTGAGTTGCCATAGGTGTTATGGTAAGAATGAGAGAAAGAATAACCAGATGCGTCAGTAAATTTCTCATTAATCATCACTCCATGAGCCAGCCAATGCTCTTTTTGTTAGAACTCTGAGCATTTTCCTCCGATAAGCTGGAGGGAAATATGTATTGTTGACTGGCTTTACCGTTTTACGTATAACTTCAGCAAGCTTCTTTGCGCTCTCTTCTCCATTCCATCCATTCAATGCTTCAGTTGCTTCTTCTGAATGAAGACGAGGAATTGATTCGCAAGCTGTAGTTGCAACGTTTAACAATTCTATTTTATTTCCATTTCTTTTCCAAGATGCTGCAACTCCTGCTTCAGGAAAATCCCATGATTCTCTAAGGCGAAGTTTCTGATAGTCACCTTGTAACTGGTCGGATTCAAGAGGCAAGGTGATATGGGTAACAAACTCTCCTTTTTCCAAAACATTTCTTTTCATTCCATCTAATTCGTAGAATTCATCTAAGTTCATTGTTCTCTGTCCTTCTGGTCCTGCAAGATGTATTTTTGCACCTAAAACCATCAGGCAAGGAGCAAGGTCGCCTTGGTATGTTGCTACGCAGAGAGTATTTTGGTTAGGGATTACCCTACAGTCTGCATCAGTGTCACAATCACATTTGTGGCACCAATCAATCGACCGTCGCCAATCTTCAGTCTGATTAAACCAGAAACATCTGGTATCTAGACATAGATTTCCTCCTACTGTGCCTGATCGTCGAATAAGTGTACTGGCTATGGTTCCTGCTGCCCTTCTGATTAGTGAATGAGTGGGGCCATGTTCCAATTCATGAAGACTTACCATCGCACCTATGTGGTGTGCTTCGTGACGCCTCATTTCGGTAATATTCGCTAATGAAATTACATGTTTCTTTGGATTGATATGCCATTTGTAATTTGGTAAAAGGTCAGTTCCACCTGATACCCAATCAAATGTTTCTTGATTATTTTTGAGTTCAGAAGCAATAGATACAGCTTCTTCGATGGATTTAGGCCGATGAAATTTGAATGGAGGAGTCTTCATGCATTCTCCTCCCTGTATCTCCGTTCAACATGATTCCATGCTCTTGCTGCTCTCTTTGAGTCATCTGCTAAATCTTCAGGTGTTGGTGTTACAGATTCTCTCCAGCCTTCTGATTGTTCATGCAACGGGAGGTCTGGGTCAAATCCAAAAAGGACTCCATTCACATATGCACTTCGATCTTTGAGTAAATCACGTTGAAGATCCCTATTTGCATGCTCTTCTGCACGATTGGATAATTTCTGTTGAAGTGGTGATGGTTCAAATGTTGGATTGGGTAAATCCATAGGGTCATCGATTTTCATTTTCCTACATTTTTTCTCTATTCTTGAGTGAAGCCGATCCGGCGAAACGGGAAGTTCATTGATTCTAACTCCAATTGCATCATAGATTGCGTTAACTACAGCAGGTAAAATCGGTAGAAGCGGTCCTTCACCTGCTTCTTTTGCTCCGAAAGGACCTTCTGGATCATTTGATTCTACAATTATAGGGACAACTTCAGGCATTTCATGCACACTCATTATTTTGTAATCCAATAAGTCGGGATTCAGTAAATGGCCTGTTCTTCCATATCTCATTTCTTCTGAAAGTACTTGTCCCATGCCCATATGACATGAACCAATGATTTGCCCTTCAACAGCAAGAGGATTGAGTGCTTTTCCACAATCATGAGCAGCCCATGCCTTGATAATTTTAACAAATCCAGTTTCTGGGTCTACTTCTACTTCTGCAACATATGCAGAGAATGAATATGCAGGCGCTAAACCAGCAGCAGCTCCTTTGTGTATGCCTCCCATTGGTGGAGTACGATATGCTCCAGAAGCAATCAATGAACCAGTATCTGCTTGAGCTTTATGTACTGCTTCTAGCCACGATATTCCAATTGCTGGGTCCCTTTTGTAGTATATTCTTCTATCTCCGAGAACCAATGAATCTGGATGATATCCAGTGATTTCCCAGGCTGCCTTTAGGACTTTATCTCGCATCTCTATTGCTGCTCTAATTGCTGCATTGCAATTCATGAAAGTAACGCGTGAAGAATATGATCCTAGATCAACGGGAGCAGTGTCACTTTCTTTGCTCCGTATTCTGATCATATCTAATGGTAAAGCCAATACTTCGGAAACAGCTTGTGCAACCGCGGTATCGCTACCCTGTCCAATATCTGCGGCTCCAGTATGTACTGTAACGCCTCCATCCATATCACATTGTAAGTGTACAGTTGCATGAGGAAAGTTCTCTGGATCCCAATGGATTGGAAGGCCAGAGCCAGAAATGAAGAAGCCACACCCTACTCCAATTCCTCTCCCAAAGGGTAGTTTTCGGAATTTATCGTCCCACCCTGATTGTTTTCTTACTTCATCGAGACATTCTCTCATTCCAGTACTTGTTATTCTGAATCCCGTAATTGTCCTACTATGGGGTGGTAAAAGATTTGCTAGTCGAAATGTCATGGGGTCTACTCCCATCTGTTCACATACGTCATCTATTGCAACCTCTACTGCACATCGAGAGTTTACTGCTCCATGCCCCCTCATTGCTCCACTGGCAGGTTTGTTTGTCCAAACTCGGGCACCAGTATAGTGGAATCCCCCTATTTCGTATGGGGATGTATGGAGAACTCCGTTGTAGTAGGTAGTTACATGTCCAAAAGAAGCAAATCCGCCACCATCAATAAGTGCATCAGTTTCTATACCTGCTATTCTTCCTTCCTCATCAGTAAATACTTCCATTTGAATACGACTTGGGTGCCTTCCCCTATTTATCCAATATACTTCTTCTCTATCGAAATTGATTCTTACAGGCCTTCCACTTTTTCGAGAAAGTATTGCTGCACACATTTCATGTGGAAATGGGTCGGATTTACCTCCAAATCCTCCACCAACAAAAGTTCGGATTACATTGATTTGATGCATTGGTACATCTAGAACTGAAGATAATGCTCGATGGACATAGTGGGGTACTTGTTGAGGAGTATACAATTGCAACCTCCCATTCGGATCCCAATGAGCTACCACTGCATGTGGTTCAGTAAATCCATGATGTAATCCTGCAAATGACCAATCAGATTTTGATTGGAATTTTGCTTCTCTCATTGCATCTGTATGTCCAAATTGTTGGAAAACACGTTTCTGAACATTTGAATCCCCAATATGGTACTTGCCCCTATCATGAATTGGGTCTTTACTATCTAGGAGCCCATCTTCCATATCATGAATTGCTTCTAAGACTTCGTAATCAACCTCAATTAGGGACAATGCTTCTATGGCTGCTTCTTCTGAATCTGCAGCTACACATGCAACTAAATCACCTACATGCCGGACCTTTTCTTGTGCCATTGCATGTTCATCTTTGGTCACGGGGAGGACGCCAAATCGATTCACTGAGTCCATTCCAGTGGCTACAGCCTTGACCCCAGGAAGTTTTTCTGCAGCAGATGTATCGATAGAAATTATTCGAGCGTAATGGTGAGGCGACCTCAAAATTTTTCCAAATAATTCATTCGGTAATCGAATATCGTCTCCATATTCTGCTTGTCCTGTTACTTTCCATCTAGAATCAACAAGCGGTGTCGATTTTCCAATAGTCTGGCCCGTTATGTGAGGGTCATGGACATGCGGTCCTCTTGGTTGTTTGAGTTGCCCACCTTGACTTGCAGGGATTCTATCGATATCTTGTAGGTTGCTGTATGGGTCTGAACCCCCACTTCCAGGTACTCCAAAATCTTGTTTCCCTGCAATCCTTTTTCCATCAGTACGACTTTTCCCTTTTCCTTTCCCAGGGGCCTGTCGATATCCCTTTCCCATGAATTCACCTCGCATCTCCAGGTGGTAATGAGGGTTCATCTGGTCCAATTGGATGCGGGTCAGAAGCAGGTTCTGTTCGGTCATCTCCACTGATTCCTTCTCGAAGCATTTTCCCTGCTTCCATTACAGATGTGACAATTTGTTGATATCCAGTGCATCGGCAAAGATTCCCTTCTATAGCATCTTTAATTTCTGATTCACTTGGGTCCTGATTATTCTCTAGGAGTGCTGCACTTACTACAAGGAAACCGGGTGTACAGAATCCACATTGGCTTCCTCCATGATCCGCAAAGCATTGTTGGATTGGATGTAGATGGTGTCCATCTGCCAATCCTTCCACTGTTGTTATTTCCTTTCCTTCTGCTTCAAATGCTAGAGTTAAACAGGATAATTTTGGTACCCCGTCTACCAAAACAGCACAACATCCACATGTGCCCATATCACATCCTCTCTTTACCCCTAAGGTTCCTATTTTATCTCTTAGAACATCTAGGAGTATCGAATGTCCATGTGCTAAATGGGTCTCAGTCTTTCCATTTACAGTGCCAGTCCATGTTTCCATTGGGTCCGAAGGGACCATCGGAATATGGATGTGAGATGACATGTACCCTCGTCGAAGGCAACCACATCTTTGAGCATTCGGGCTTTATTGTTCTGAGAAAGATGGAATGAATCGATATTACTGATTTATTTTCATTATTCGGCATATCAATTATATCTAACGAAATTGAACAGGTAATATGTCTGACCAAAGTGCATCTCTCCCAACTACTGTTTTGAGTTCATCAGAGATGGATGCAGCGAAAATGGGAATGTTAGCATCAATTATTGGTGGAAGCGTTTTGCTTGCTGCTGCAGTATTTTATGTGACCACAGTTCAAGTGGATTCTGATTATGCCTACCTATTACTGGGGTGTTTACTTGGGGCATGTTCACTGGGAGTGATTGTTTATCTTGAATTAATGAAGAAAGAAAAAGTACCCGTCATTGAGGGTGTTTTTCCTGATTATCTTGGAGGTACAGCAGTAGTTTTTGGAACATTATCAATGGTATGGTTGAGCCGATTTGGGATTTGGTTTTTGGTTCAAGAAAATCAATTTATTTCACCTGATATCGGTCCTGGAGTGGTCGATTGGATTCCTGATTGGATGACGCTTGTCCAGGCGCTTTCAGTATTATCTGCAGTAGCTTTGGGCGTGTGGCAAACAGAAAGACATGGATTAGGAAACACTGTTCGTACAGTATTGATATTGGCACCTATTTGTATGGCTCTAAGTGTGATGAGTATTTGGGAGGATTGGACGGCATATGGTTTAGGAATGTGGACTACGTTAGCCTACATTATTCTTCTTACATCACCGATGATTATCTCACTCCGTCTTGATAGGGCACCTCTCTTTCTGATTTCTGCGGGTGCTGCAACACTTTTCCCGTTACTTTTGGATGAAATTGGCTTACTTGTTCCCTTTGTGATTATTACTGGAATAACTGCAATGGACAAATCCCTTGATAGGAAAATGATAGAGAATAGTTCTGGTTTCGTAGTGGGTGCTATTTTACTTGCTCAGTTTATTTCAGCAGGCGAACCATTCATCTTTGGCGGCGTAGCCATTTCTGATACTCCATTTGATTTATCATTTGTACTATGGGCCTCTCTTCTAGTTGGTTGGTTTGGTTCCACATATATGCAAAGAACACCAGCTATGCCGATTGGTTTAGCATTGGCAATAGCTATGTTGCAGGGGGAAGGATCTGCCATTGCATGGATGGTTGGGATCTTGGCATTCGTTTATCTCGCTACTAGGGAACACGCTAGAGATTGGGTAGTAATTGGGACATTTATTGCATTGACCGCCGCTTGGTGGTTCGGCTCATTAATTGGTGGAAATTCTACAGATATCTTGTTTGGATCTGTTGAAGCAGGAGACTTGCTTCTCTATGGGTTATTTCCAATATTGATAGTTCTAGCCATTTGGCAAACATCCGAAGGTCGTTTCAATCCAATTATCGTAGGTGGATTAGCAGTAGTTGGCTCTTTATCTCCGGCAGTCATGGTAGATGCGGACCCTATCTTTTCTTCTATGGTCATTGCAGCAGCTCTTACTGCACTATATCTTCGAGTTCGAGCGGCTTCTAATGAAGAAAATGTTCCAACTTGGGAATTATTGCTTCCAATTCTTGCAATTCTACTTGCATCATTTTCCTCTGGCCCTGCGTCTGTAGGTTCAGATGGGACCTCTAATCCATATGTGCTGTTTATTTTACCACTTTCTGCACTAGCGATTCACATTATTTGTTTCCCAATAAGAGAAAAAGAGAGATGGGATGTAAATGGAACTTGGTCTGCTGATCCTGGGACTAGAGTTTCCTTAGGTGCCGTTTTCCTATTGTTATTACTTGCTCAATTTGTTGGACTTTCTGAAAGTACAGTCGCCGATTCGGTAAATCTTCCAATTGGAGGGATTCGATTGTTTTTGTTCATTGCCACTGTTGCTTTGGGAGCACATGAAGCAGGGGCGTTCAAGACTGCGACACCGTATAGCCGAATGATGGCTGCTTTGGGAGGTCTAACACTATTATTCCTTACAGGAATAAATGATCAACCCGATCTTACAGGAGCAATAATTCGAGAGGTTGCTTTAATTTCCTGTCTCTTGGCGATTAGTTTCAGATATCAGGCGACAGGGACCGCAACTCTAGAGGAAAGACAAACAGACAGCGCAGTACTTCTCATTGTTCTTATTGCTTCTATTTTCGATATTTCAGGAGGATTATGGGCCCTCACAGTTTTGTTGGTCGTTGCAGATCGGAGCATTAGGTACGAACATGGACTAATTCAGATTTTAATTGCGCCAGTTATTTTATTCATTGGAGTAGTTTCTACTTCTGATTATCAAAATCACAATTTAGTATGGGGGATTTTAGAATCAATCCCATATATTGGAGATATGTCTAATCTTCTTGGCGATGGTGTGTTACCAAGATGGACTGCAATATTATTGGCAATAACATGCGTAATTTCAGTTCTTCGACATCGATCAATTGCAAAACCTAAGTTTGAATATACTCCTTATCTCCCAATATTCTGGACACTTGTAATTATTGCAGTGATCGTTCCTGATGGACGTTATGTCCCTCCACTTCTAACTATATTTTGTACATTAGTAGCATTAAGAAGTGGTTATTTGGGTTGGTTTTGGTTCAATCCATTTGCTGCGATGTGGTCTGCATTTTGCATAATGGAAATGTCAGTTGAAAATGAACTTACTACTGTAGATCCGTTTACTGCGTCGTTGATGACCTTTGGACTTGTAGCGTTTGTTCAATACATTGTTTATGTTAGAGGTGATTTACATAATTGGAGAGATAATAATCGAAACCAAATAGAGGGTGATTTCAATTTAGGTGAAAATCCATCAAGCTTCTCATCATTTGGAATATACAATCGAGTGCTTGGATATTCTGCATTTATTCTGTTCCCAACAGAAGAAATGTATGACTCATTGCCTGCAATTCGAGTTTTCATGATGTCAGTTTTAGCATACGATTTGTACCGCCATAGGTCTGTCATTGGTCTTAGGATATGGGTATTGCCAATGACTTTCTTTTCGATTGAATTATTTGA
>Ga0208277_1000577_pt1 | contig 21373 bp, 27 predicted proteins | sample ETNtaG_5_FD_185782 | JGI IMG/M metagenome (GOLD analysis project Ga0208277, IMG submission 185782) | Marine microbial and viral communities from oxygen minimum zone, Eastern Pacific Ocean - ETNP201406SV205 (SPAdes) (version 2) | ecosystem: Environmental > Aquatic > Marine > Oceanic ...
AATCTCCTTTATTGACATCTACTGAAATTTGAAGGAAGTGTTGGCCAATTCCTAAACCATCTTTATTCTCCAAAAGGGCGATAATATCAGATTCGCTCATCTCCATTACAGTAGTACCAACTATACTCGAATTGTGCCACAATAATTCTACTACTTCTCCGGAATTTACTTCTTGTGTTTCATGTAAATCCGAATGCATTAGGTGGCCGGAGACATCGTCTTCTGCAGTGGAGCAAAATGCTCCAGCTTGTTCATTATCTGTGTAAGTGAGTGTTGCCCTCACACCAACAATATTTTTGCCATCTATATCGCTAGCAATTGAATCTGAATTGACTGTAACATCTGCTGTTTCTCCATCATTGATTTCTTGAGAACCACTGCCTAGAAGATGATAGGTGTAATTTCCTGTAACTGCGTAATTACCGACTGGTCCACTAACACTGAAATCTGAATCTGCTTGGCCTGATGCATAGTAGAAATATGCAGGGAAAGTCAGAGCAAAAAATACCATACCTGCAACGAGAATCTGGGTTCTTTGGTCTGTTTTGATATCTTCCATCAATGACATGTTTCGCCCTCCGGTATTGTGACGTAATCGGTTCTGGTTTTCCAGTGTTTGGGTTTACTGCTTTTCCCATTTGGTCATTCCTAACTTAGCAAATGTTTTGCGAGAACGGCGGAAAACAGGCAACAGATAGCCAATTTTACTTCGCTCGCCAAATGACCATTTCCACGGACATCTAGGGAGTGATTTAGCCCACTCACGAATTAACTCTCTTGCTTCTTCATTACCCTCGCCGCCAGGAATTGTCCATGCTGCCATGTTGATTGCCCCCGCACTGCCCTTTGTCTCAGCCCAGGAATGCAGTTCTAGTCCCTGAAGTGGTCCGTCAATGAGTTCTAGGCCCAGTGTCCTAGCACTTTGTGCCATTGGCATTATGATGGCAAATCGATCTACTAATCGGCTTCCTTCATGACTAGTAGTTTCCCATTCCTTTGATTCGATTAACTTACGAAAAGCTTTGATGTTCTCAATAGGCGAGGTCGAAACCTCGAGAACAAACTCCTTTCGCTTGAGCATTAACTAAACCCAAATGGTAGGATATGAAGAAGTTAGGGGGTGCATTCCTCAATCGAATGCTGTAAAGGCCACATTCCCCCCTCGCAAGCGAGGGGGGTTTGTGGATGGTCCATTCACGGTCTGTCCCGCAATCCCCAGCCCAATAATGGGCGAGGTTGACCACGGACTGTGGACCGCCTGGGTAACCGTAACTGGACCCTGCTCACGCTCTAGCCCTAAGGCACACGTGTTCTATTGGATCAGTTGCGATCTTTCTAACTTCAGCCGAAGAGAGAGCCTAGGCCTTCAAAGCCGCCGCCGTCGTCTTCTTCCTCTTCTTCTTCTTCTGCAGCAGGTGCAGCGTCGGAAGAACCGCCAGCAGCTGCAACAGGTGCAGCAGCAGCAGGGGCAGCAACAGCGGTTGCCATAGCCTCAGCAATGTCAACTCCGCTCAGTGAAGCAACTAGTGCCTTCACACGGGCAGAGTCAGCACTTACACCAGCAGCCTTTAGGACTGCAGTGACAGCTTTTTCGTCGATCTCAGTTTCAGCAGAATGCAGAAGCATTGCAGCGTATACGTACTCCATATTTTTTCACCTCAAATTATCAGCCGAATAAGGACCCAAGGCCGTCGAAACCGCCCTCTTCCTCTTCTTCTTCATCTTCCTCTTCAGCCTCGGCAGGGGCTTCGTCGGAGCTCGGTGCTGCTGCTACAGATTCTGCAGCAGAAGCGGCTGCGCCAAGAAGTTGGCTCAGCTCTTCATCGAGTGCGTCAGCCGATAACGAACCTGCGACGCCCATAGCGCCACGGTTCGCACGACCGATTAGATGCGGCAATGTGTCGGTAGTGACGATTGCCGCCTCCAGTGCCACTGCGAGCGCTTCTCCGCTCGCCTTGGACAGGAGTGTTGGGGTTGTCTGGGTTGTGAACCAGCGAATGTTGCAAGCCAGATTGAATGCACCAGCACCGAAGCTGATTAGATCCGACTCGAACTGTTCGTAGTCTATGTCCAGAGTTGCTGGCTCGAACTTGGTACCGTCTTCAATAGTACCACATAGTCTCAAACCTGTTACGATTGGATTAATTCCAATCTTAGAGAGCATCATACCGAGGTCTCCTTCGAACTCTTCTCCTTCTTTTAGGATAGTAACTTGTTTCTGAATTTGAACGGAACCCTTTACGATTTTAGCAGGAATTCCAACAGAGTTTAGTTCTCCAACAATAGGACCTGGTGGCATACCTGTGTCCATCTTCTCAACAATTATGTCATGAGGAGCAACGTCGCCTGGCTTACCTGCACGGCCTGCTTCAGTCTTCTTGAGTTCAGAGAATACCTCGAATGAGGACATGTCTGTCTGAAGAAGTGCTGGCTGAACTGCAGAAGAATACAATTCTTCAAGATCTGCGAAGTCGTTTCCAGTTGCTTCCCATGCCAACTTCATCAAGCGCTTCTTTGCTACTTGAATAGACATCTTTCCACGTAGACCTGCACGCATGCCTAGCATTGCACCAGCAGGAACTCCGTGAATATCGATAACTGCAAAAGTTCCGCCTTTCTGAAGCATTTCTGTCAAATCAGAAACTGTGTTCTTTTTCCAAGATGCTACCTTAGGAATCAATTAATCACCTCGATTCTAGTTGCAGGACCCATTGAGGTCTTGATGTAAAGAGAGCGGATATTTCCGATTCCACGTTCTAACTTGGAGGTTACACGTGTGTAAACTTCCATTGCGTTCTTCAATAGCTCCTCGTGTGATTGAGCACGTGTTCCGAAAGATGCTTGGAATGTTACTTTGTCACGAGACTTGATGATTGTAGTAGACTTCAATCCATTTGCAATAACTGCTGGGTCTACTACTGGAGGTACTGGGCGTGGCATCTTACCACGAGGACCGAGTACCACACCGAGGTAACGGCCGATTAGTCCCATGTGAGGGACTTCGGATAGGAAGAAATCGTAGGAGTTTGCTAGTTTCTTAGCAGTACCCTTGTTCTTTCCTAGTTCTTCAATCTCGGAAGGATCGATGACATGAATGCCAGCCGCCTTTGCCTTCTGTGCAGCATCTGATGCTGCAAACATTGCGATTTTCAGTTCCTTACCACGGCCGGAAGGAAGACGGATTTCTTCCTGGATACGGTTGTTAGGATTTTTTAGGTCGACATCTTTTATTGTAAAAGCTATGTCTAATGATTCAACAAACTTGCGTTCTGGAGCGCCGTCGACGGCGTTCTTGATTGCTTCTGATATTTTTTCTTCCATATTCTGTCACCCCTTCGGTCTTCGAAGAGCCAAGGCCCCTCTCCCGCGGTCCGTGATTCAGTTAAGCGAAACGTTGGTCCCAATCTCCATTTTCAATTGTTTTCAGTGCGTCCTTAGCCCAGAGACCGTCGATCTTTACACGCATTGACACACATGTGCCTATGACCTCACGGGTCTGCGCTTTCAGGTCTGCTCCGGTTAAGTGGCCGTCGTTTTGCTTTTGGCGAGCGACGTCCATCGCTTTCTCGAGGCTCAAGTCCTCGACAGCTGCGTCCAAACTTCCATTGCACTTCTTTACGCCTAGCGCTTTGATGATCAAATGGCTAGTCCAAGGCTTTGGCATGTTTGTACACCTCTCACTCACACGGACGTGAGCAGGTTGCCGACTTGCCTCCCCTATTTAATCGCGCCGCGTCAGTAATTTCGTGTAACTGTTCGATTATTCGCTATCGACGGCTAACATTTTGAAAGTTACCGTGAATCTGCTTCAAGCACCCTCTTCGGCTGCGGCAGGCATTGATAGCTTACCAGATAGCATCAACCCACCTAGTGCCAAGTGAACTAGCAGAACAACCGGGAAAACCATTCCAAATAGGCCTGCATTGTTAAGGATTGGAAGGCTAAGGAATAGCGTTCCAACCGGCATGAGTGCTGGTAAAACATATTCCATAGCAGATTCAGGGCGCTTGGTCATGAAAGATACTAATCCGATGATCACTAGAGATAGACCCCAGGTTACCGGAGACATTTGCCAAACAGTGCTTCCTGTTTCAAAAGCAGCATGTTGTGAAGCCAACTTATCTCCATCGCTTTCAAATGCAAAATCTTCTTCATCGGGATCTACTTCTGCATCCACTGCATTCACGACTGCAACATTGCTTCCCATTCCAGTAATAAAGAACGCCATAGTTAGTATTACTAGAACACTCGCAATACTCAACAATTGCTTGTTCATCCCAGTAGCGGTTGCCATCATATCTGATACTAGCAGATACAGGCCGCCAAGAACCATTAGGGTGCCAAGAGTTGCCATGATTAGTAGGGGCATTAGACTGTCTGCTCCATCAATAAGTGATTTTGTCCCACGGATACCGATTGCATCCGCTGCAGGCCATTGCATGTACGCCCCAATAAGTAGAAGAGGGCCTATTGCCAAGAAGTAAGGAGTGAGGTTCTTGTCACTCATATCTAAGCCTCCTCGCTTGCAGTGAGATCCTTGTAACTAAGATATCCTGAGATTCCAAGAAGCAGCGTGATTAACATTGCAAGTAATGGAATAATCATCCAAATTGCAGGTGGTGTTCCATCGTAGCCATGGTGTCCAGTCATGTAGCCCATGCCTCCACCAATGATGACTAAAACTGCTGCTGAAGATGTCATAGCCATCTGTGCAAGAGGTTTACCTGTTACAAATAATCCTGTGGCTATAGCGAATATTCCCATCGGGATCATGTGTAGCGCCCACATTTGTTCGTAAGCAGTATCGTGGTCAGTAATAGGTTCGTCGTCCCAAGCCCATTCGGCCCATTGTTCTGCATTTGCAATTCCTATGCTGGAAAAAATGATGATCATTACACCTGCTGCCATCATTAATTTCTTTGGATCCAATATCTCCTTTATCTCCATGTTTAGGGACCCTAAACACAAGATATAACCTTTCCACATATATTCTGTGGATAAACCTAGATTTCAGAAGAGAAATCAATCACTCGACTCTTTCGACGACGCGGACGTGATCGCCACGCATCTTGAGCGTCATTGGAATAGGTTGCTCGTACAATTCCATGCTGACTTCTTCCTTAGTTTCAGCAACGCTAGTAACACGAGCCTTTTCGCCCTTGAATGCACCAGTAACAATCTCTACGATACATCCAACTTCGATTCCGCTGGTTACAGCCTTTGGCTCTAAGTACGGTAGAATATCTTTCAGAGGTGCTTCACCTGGAAGAACAGTCTTTGCGTTCTTCAATGGTGTTTGGTTTAGACCACGGCGAGCCTTAGGGTCACGGCCACCAGAGCGACCGATCAACTTCTCAACGTGGTGAAGTGCACTAGATTCGACCATAACGTATCCACGCATTCCAGTAGGATGTAGAATACCATAGATGTCATCTTGAATCTTGGACAATGAACCAGAGCCCATTAGACGGGCTTGCATTTCATCTGCAACTCTCTTTTCAGAACCGATTGCAGTCTTAACGATGAATAAGTATGCTGCAACTGAACCATACATTTCACGGAATAGTTTGTCGCTGTTTTCCATATCTAGGTCAGCGAATACACAGTTGTGGTTCTGGATTTCTCCAGGGTCGACCCATGTTGATTCAATGTAGCGCCCAGTAGGGGTTACTTCCTTGCTAGAAGATACTACTAGGCAAGGTGCGATATCTTGCAAGCGGCCACCAATGTCAATTCCTAGAGCAGGTCCTGCACGGACATATTCTAGATCTTCCAATGGAATTCCTGTGCACTCAGATACACGGTTGAGAACATCTTCTTCTGAATCTCCAATACCGTAAACTCCATCCCAAAGAGCTGGTGAATCTGTATCTGACTTAGAGCGACGTAGCAAGAGTAATTCTTCTTCGTGGCGAACAAATGCGATAAATGCGTCAGTCATACATATTCCTCCAAATCAAATACCGAAGACATCATGGATAATCCACGGAATGAAGTTGTCCATTAGTACCAACATTACGAATCCAATGAATCCGAGAACGAATAATCCAATTCCACAGATAATGGAAGTTTGCTTGAACTCTTGCGGCGTAGGCTTACGAGCCATGCGGATAATACGAGCCCAACTACCGCGAGAAATCTTGCGGAATTGCGCCTCAATAGCGTCTTGCTTATCCTGCACCTTGTCCTCGAAGGAGCGGTTCTGGTCATTTGCATCTGACATGGTTTCACCTCAGGGGTAACTTGGCGACTTACGACCCTCATTTAACCTCAGCGGTACAAGTGATGCCCAATTATCGACTGGTTCAAAGCACACTTGCGCCTCGATAGTCCCATGGCGGAGCGAGACCCATATCAGGTTCTCGGTGTTTCGAGAGGCGCAAGTGATGCTGAAATTAAGAAGGCTTTTCGTAAACTAGCAAGGCAATTCCACCCTGACCGCAACGATGGTTCTCCTGCTGCTGAAGCAAAATTCAAAGAAGTTCAATCGGCATATAATTCGATTGAAAACGCTGAAGCTAGAAGAAAACACGAACAAGAACGCATGTTTGGCGGCGGGGGAGGAAACCCGTTCGGAGGAATGGGCGGCATGGGCGGCATGGGAGGAATGGAAGACGTTCTCTCACAAATGTTCGGTAAGAGTATGGGCGGTCAAAGACAGAGAGGGGCTCCCCGGCCTCCGCAAGAAAGAGGCCGTAATGCAACTGCATGGCTTGATTTAACTACTGTTGAAGCAGAAAAAGGTGGCTCGTTCAACCTCACTTACACGCAACTAATCCCTGGAAGTCATGGCAGTATTGACAAAAAGCGACGAACTGTTAGTGTCAAAGTAAACAAGAACACTAGGCACGGCAAGGAAATCAGAATCAAAGATCAAGGTCATGGACACCCCAAAGGAGTCAATGGCGACCTAATTGTGAATATTAGAGTAGACCCCGGAGAAGGTTGCAGATGGGATGGGGGCCGAATCGTTAAGGAAGTAGAAGTGCCATATTCAATACTCATGCTTGGAGGTAAAGTTACTGTTACTCTTCCAACTGGAATCAAAGGAAAAATCTCTGTGCCCCCTCTCTCCCAAGTAGGAGACCGTCAACGAGTGAAAAATATCGATATTGAGTTCATACTTTCAGAGATTGAAATTCTTGACGAATCACAAAAAGAAATTCTTGAAGCCCTGAAAGAAAAGGGGCTTTGAATAATGGGCCGCGCAAATATAGAGCGCAATGCATGTTTTAGACTAGATGCGGGGGGCAGGATTCGAACCTGCGAACCAATAAGGAATGGGACCTAAACCCACCGCCGTTGACCAAGCTGGGCGACCCCCGCGCAGACCTGCGTTACATATCACACACATGAATACAACTGTTCAATAACAAGAAGATAGGGGGCATAACGATGGCGGACTTTGAGGCATTATCAAATTTCTTAGTCCCACATAGGAAAAAGGTACATGTCGCAGTATTTGTACTTACAATTTTGATGATTCCAGGGGTCCTTAAGGCCCTCGAGCCAATCGATATGGAATCTTACGATATGGAGTCTCCAGAGTTAACCGCCGAGAGGAAAATTAACGATGAATTTTCAACTACTGAAATCATTCTTGGATTCGTAGTTAGTGTTAGAGATCCGGCTGAAGTGGGCTCGACTGCTGTACCGGTTCCTTTCTTGGAAGACGGCACGCCGGATTACTCAAGTTTCGCACAGGCAACTGAAATTATTCCTGCAGGAGATGAATGGAAAGGAATTACAGCGACAGATGGAGGAATTCTCAATCTAACTATTCTCAAGGAAATAGAAGCTAAACATGAAGTGATTTACAATCATCCTTTGGGCCAATACACTAAACCATTCATCAATGATGTAACAGGATTACAAACCGCTGGAGTGATGAGCCTTGCAGACATTTTCAGAGGATTCATGGCCAATGAATCGGTTCTAACTCAACCAACCATGACGCTATCCGGTTCCGAACCTGCAGCAACAAACTGGTATGATTGTGGAGCACTAGAATGTCTGACATTTGACGACCCTGATTTAACTCAGGCTCATATCGATCTTGCTAGCAACCGTATGGCTATGTCAAACGGATCCGACTTCCTAAGATGGCTGTCTTTGGATAGAGGATTTGTCGGTGCTGAAGAGAATGCAGGAATTGTAGGGGGCCCTATCGGTGGTTCATTGAACGTTGACGGCACTTGGGAAAATGCAAGGCCAGGCCCTGGCAGATGGTCAGCATCTGCATCATGGTTGCTGGTCCAATTGGACAGAGCGGAACTCGAAAAAGCAGGATGGACAAATGTTTGGAAGGATGCCCATTCAGAAACCGACATTGATTTCTCCGATGATGGAGTTGTGATTGGCGGCTATCGTTTGAGCGGTACGGAATTGCTACTCCATCCTCCTAACTACACATCTGAATACTGCCAGAGTTTGGATTCTCCGTGCTCAATTGAATGGTCAGTAATGGACCTAGAAGGGCATCTGAGAAGTCATGATAATCACTCATTAACACTGCTAGTGGGGCAAGCTGTCAATGTAGAAGTCAACAGAGAATTGCAGAATTCAGGCGGATTGGTATTCGGAATGGGAATTGTAATCATCGCCCTATTGTATGCATCTTTGCGAAGATGGTCAGATGTAGCAATCGTTTCGATGGCACTTGGAGGCGCCCTCATGTGGATGCAAGGAATGATTGGGCACGCATCTTCCTTGTTTGGATGGCTCGGGTACGACATAATATCAAGATCTCAATTTTCTAACTTACTTCCGATTCTAGTTCTAGCATTAGGTATAGATGATTCATTGCACGCACTTCACAGATACAAAGAGGAAAGAAACCTTGGAAAGAATGCTACAGAAGCAGGTAAAATCACAGTCAATAGAGTAGGTAGAGCAATCATGCTTACGTCGCTGACAACTATGGCTGCCTTCGCTGCTAATCTGTTCAGTGATGTTGCAGCTCTACGTTCATTTGGTGTGGAAGCAGCTCTTGGAGTTCTAGCAGCCTTCTTGCTTACTGGAATTTGGGCACCATTAGTTAGAATCTCATTTGATGAGTGGATGGAGAGCAAAGGAAAGAGTACAACGCCTGAAGTTAATCGTAAATTCATCAAAAAAGAACTATTACAAGACGTAGCAGTTACTTCAGGAACGGGTAAGAGACCTATCATCATTGCAAGTATCTGTCTAATTTTGACCCTTCCTGCCGCTTGGGGAATGATGCAGTTAGAAGGTGACTTCGCAGTAGAAGACTTCCTTGACGATGAATCTGATTTCGCACTTGGGGTAGGAGTAGTTACAGAGAGGTTTTCTGATGAAGGAGAACCTGCAATGCTCCTGATTGAAGGGGATGTTGCAGACCCTGATGTATTCAAAGCGATAGATGATTTCAGGCAAAATGCGAACCTGAAGACTGAAGGTGTTGTAGATAAAATGACCAGAACACCAGATGGTTCAGTCGACATCTTGGCTGTCGACGATTTCGTAATTGCTGCATCAGCATCAATGATTGGCGACCCTGAACCATTTTGGGCACGAGGATTCAATGAGTCTGGATGCGATACATCTGGAGTTCTAGGTGCTCCAGATCTTGATGATAGAGATTGTATTATTTTCCTCTATGGCGTTCTTTCATTAGACGGAATCCCCGGCACAGAAGTGCCTTCATCACTTGTTGACCTATACATTGCACCGAGTGAAGAAATTGATCCTGAAAGAGTATGGTTATCTGTAGACGGGAATGAAATTTTCTACGACAAGATGATTATTCGATTTGGAATTACCTCTCCTGAAAACTTCCCGACAATGGGCCCTGGCCTTGAAGAAATAAAACGTGACCTCGAGCCTATGTTCAATCTATCAAGCGGAACATGGGAAGAAGAAGGTACTGTAGAAGATGATAAGCCATTAACTTGGGTTATGCTTACTGGAAAGCCGATTACACGTTTCGTTGCAAGCGATAGAATGCAAGAAGAAATGCAATCTTCACTATTCTTAGGTTCCTTATTCGTATTGATTACTTTGTCAATCGGTTTCCGTTCTGTAAAACAAGCACTAATTTCATTGACACCTATTCTATTAGTTGTAGTTTGGTTATATGGTTTGATTTACGCTCTCGGATATTCCCTCAACATAGTGACGGTTACTATTGCCACGATTTCTCTAGGGGTAGGCATAGACTACTGTATACACGTTACCGAACGGTATAGGGAAGAAAAAGAAAAGGGGAAAAATCACCGAGAAGCACTGAATGGAGTTGGAGGAGCTTGTGCATTAGCGCTAGTTGGATCTGCTGTATCAGATATTGCCGGATTCTCAATTATTGCAACTTCTTCCATGGGCCTGTTCAATACATTCGGACTATTCTCTGCGATGATGATATTGTTGTCGCTTATCGCTTCGATGGTACTAACTACCGCAGCGTTAGGATTTATCGAGCCCAAGCCAAAAGAGGCACTGGAATAATCAAATCCAACTCTTTCGCTTGAAACTCATATCCATTTTTGGAAATCAGTTGTCCTCATCCAGACGTTTGCGATGAGTTATACCGCTCATGACATGTCTTTCTTCGACTTCTGCAAGTTTAGACTTAAGTCTCCAAGACAAAAACCACACTGCGACCCCGACTCCTACAATGTTAAGGACCCAAATCCAGATTGGTATATCCATAACTTAACCTCAGAGTGGGGGTAAAATATCGATGTCGACATCTCCCGTTGGGATTCCGATGCATCCAAGTCTTGCGCCTTCTTCTACAATCTCTTCATCCAACCCGGGAGTCAGAGGTTCTGGAATACTTACATCACCAGAAAGAAGGGTTACCATGCAGGAACCACAGTTACCGCTAGTACAGTTTGTCGGTATGTCGACATTTGCAGCGTAAGCATGTTCTACTAGCGATTTGCCTGGAATCTCAGTTGTTTGCCCAAGCAGCTTAGCGCCACGAAGGAAACGGATGAGTCCCATATTAGCACCTCAACGATCTTCCCAACGTGACCATCGGCCTGTTTGCTTGTTGAAGTAAAGTCCAGCCTTCTTCATCCACTTGTTGAACTTGGTTGCTCCTGCACCAGTTCTCAAGATGAAGTCTTCTCGGTCTTCTTGTGCCTGAATGTATCCCTTTGCAGCTAATGTTTGGTCAATCCAATCATTGATACTCATCAATCCACTTGTTAGAACTGATTGCTCTACCGCTTGAGTCATCGAATCTGCATCTGCACCTGTTTGAACTAATTCGGCCTTAACCAATTCATTGATTGTAGCAAAGTCTTGTGATGCAGGTCGAGGTGGAACTGGGTTCCTTGGACGAGCGTCTGGGTCGATTTCGATTCTTCCGCCGTTTTCCATAATTGTATCAACTGCGGATGAAAGACCTGGAGAGAATGGCGTTTCGCATTCCCAGCAGATGAAAGACCAATTTTCTGAATCGTCTGGGTTTCTACTTGTACGCGGGTCCATCTCTTCATTACATTCAGGGCAAGCGTGGAGAATTAGTTCTGGAACAATCTTGCGACGGAAGTCTACAATATCCTGTGGAGTCCCTTCTAATTCCAGCATCTCATGGTCACGAGCAGCTTCTAAACCACGTGTTTCCAGTTGGTCACGAATCTTAACTTTCTGATCGTCCTTACCTTCATCGTGTAGGTTATTTTCTAATTTGACAATTAGTTCCACCGTCTTACCTAGACGGTTCATGACTAACTTTTGAGCACGGAATGCTTCGACCTTAGCAAGTTTAAGGCGTTCTTTTTGTTCTGCTAATTCGGAGAGAACATCTTTCTGCTTACGCTTGAACTTGAGTTCTTCGATCTTGCTCTCAGGCTTACGCTCTGGAGCTAGAACCTTAGAAAGGAATCTTTCTTTACCGTGAGATTGAGGTCCTGCCGTGATGATTTCTAAAACACCATCTGCAATATCTGGCTTCAACCCATAATTCTCAACCAACTGAGATTTATCGATCTTTTTCAGATCTCCAATCTTAATTCCAGCATCTGCTAATTGCATTGCTGTAGTTTCGTCAATTCCTCGACGTAATAGAGCAAGGTATGTGTCCTTCTTTGCCATGTGCACCCCTCCGACGAGACAGGCCGAGCGGGCGGTTAGATGTCAACCCATCGCCGCTCGCGCGTCTTCCAGAAGTCGTGCTAATTCTAGCCAATCTTCCAAATCTAAATCCTCAGGCCTTTCATCAAAAAAGTCACAATCGATAGACTGCATCGCATCACGATAGGCTTTTGCATGCCAACCACTAACTCTAGCAATTCTTTTTGGAGCTCTTGAAAGTGTATTTCTGATTTTTTTGCGCCTTTGGGCAAATGCTTGCCGAATCAATAGTTTAGCAAGTTTGGAATTTTCGGGAGATTCTATTCTTGTCATAGTAACTAGACGTGAATGAACTTGTGGAGATGGTGTGAAACAATGCGGACCTACTCTCATCTCAAAAGTACAATCCCAATCCATCATTGTGCACATCCCAAGACTTCCTTTGTCGCTCTCCCATTCTACAACCAATCGTTCTGCGAACTCTTCTTGAACTAAGATTACTACCTCTTGAATGGAAGGCGTACGGGTGATTACATCGATCAAGGGCGACGATATCTGGTAGGGGATATTTGCCACGACCTTGTTGGCAGTTGGCCATTTAATTTGTAGAGCATCCCCCTCGATTAGATTTAATGACGGGAAATTATCCCGTAAGAACTCACAGGCTCCTGAATCCAATTCAATTGCCGTAAGAGTACATCCTGTATCCAATAGCCTCTCGGTCAAAACTCCAGGACCAGGCCCTATCTCGATAACATGATCTTCAGGTTTTACATTTGACAACTTCATTGTCTCATCTAAAACTTCTTCATTGTTTAGGAAATGTTGCCCAAGAGATTTGATGTTATCCTGACGCATTCGCAGGCGTTCTATCAGAACACGGGCTCCGTGGCCCATGTGAATCACTCATCCTGACGAAGTAGCAAATCGATCAAACGAGGTTGAAGTTCCCTATCTTCTATTTCTGAAACAAGGCGCTTAGCAAGAAGTTCAGGGGCATTAATACTGCAGTCTTCATTCAGTTGAGTGAAACTTTCCCACCCTGCACGACCACGGCTTGCAACCATTTCCAAGGCTTTCTTATTTCCAACTCCAGCCAATAATTCGAATGCGTGCATCTTCAGTGAAAGGTTACCTGCACGGTTGAAGAATTGTTGAAGGAATATTTCAGGAGTATCTTCGATAAATTGCTGAATAACAAATGGCATCTCCATCGATGATGAATTTGACAAATCACGAATTCTAGCAAAGCCAAGGATATCTTGGACTACATCTCTTTTGGAGTGGTCTATTCCCATGTATAGGCGGTCACCAACCATCTGGAGAGGTGAGTTGGGCTTAGCGCGAAGTCTGATTACGTGAAGAGATGGTTCTGTAACTACAACTACAACTCCGCCTACTTCGGGATGATCTATCACTCTACACCATTCTACCTTGAGTAAAGGGTCTGACTTTTCAGAACGTTGATTTCTGCGCTGGCCGCCACGACGATCGTTACGCATTTCGCTCACCAACCGTCGGGGTTCACTCAACACCGACATTCTGGCGTACAATGTCGAGCACTGCTTCAACATCTCCGCCATCGATGGAAATACGTCGGCTAGCAATAACCGCACGCACATCATCAGAATGCATTGGCATAAGTTCTGCTAGTTTAGCTGCTAGTTCAGGGTACTTCTGGAATAGTTCGATTTCCATGATTGCATTGAAAATGTCAGTGAAAACCTTTGGCTCAGTAGAGTAACCATTTCGGTTACCACTAGCTGCCCACTCTGCATGCTGTAGTGCTGCTTTCTGTTCGTAAGTTAGGAAACCACGGCGCTCTTGAGCATCCAGTAGCATATCTCTTACAGATGAAAAGTCTGTGAATGTACCATCATCAGTCATTAGAATCACTCCAGTGGTTTGAGGTGCTCTGGTCGAGCGACAACGGTCTTCTTCATGTTACCGTCTTTAACAGAAACAACCCAAGCCTTACCTTGGCGCTTCTGAATAAATCCGGTTCTACCTTGGAATCTGCGATGAGGCATTCCCATCTGTTGTCCACCGTCTAAGACGATGGCAACACGGTCGCCTTCAGAGTACTCATGCATGATGCGAGAAATGCTTACGCGTCCTCTCTGATGGCGTCCTCTGCGTAGTATACTGCGTGTGCCTTGGCGTTGGCCTTTGGATTTCTGCATGTTCTTCGCACTCCTGCTTCTAGTGTCATTAGACCATTCGAAGCAACCTGCCGACCCACCCGGCGCATATAAGCACCGCGACGCGCTTAATCTGCGTGTATATCGGCTACATCAAGCCATTCCACAGTACATTTTGCCTTGATTAGTGAAGCGATTGAAGGCTGAGTTCTTCCTCCATCCCCGTGAACTGTTTCTTTGACATACGTGCCAGATTCACATCTTAGATCGAATTGACCCCTCAATATTCCATCATCGCCGACCTCGATTGAAGGGGCGGATGTTTCTATGACTTTACGACGCCTAATCTTGTCTGCACGGCGGTGAGCGACTCTTTCAGGAGTCCTCTGAGCTAATGTGCACCCCTGTAGTTTTTCCATGATTTCCAAAACATAATCTTGATCTGGCAATGGAAGGGTTTCTTCCTTGAAATTGCTTAACCTGTCAATTAGAACATCTTTAGTTCCACTCTTCGAGACACCTTTTTCTTCACATAAAGCAACAAGTTCATCTTTTTTCAATTGCGAGTAATCTATTTGTTCGGGCTCTTCTTTCTGCTTTCGCTTCTTTCCGGTATGATGGTCTTTACGCCGACGGTTACGGTCCTGGTTATTCTTCGGCACTTCCATAACTTGAGTCAGTTCATCTAGTCCCGCCTGAGTAAGAGGTTCGATTCGGTACTTTATCCGATAAGACTTCTCTGCAGGCGTGTCTTTTACTCTAACAACTTCGCTACGGTTTGATGGCCGCATGTCTGAAACTTCTAGCATACCGCCTGCTGCATCGTTGATTGTTTTCATTAGCATATCACAATCGATATCTCGCTTAATCGGCTTCTTTAATTCGATTACAAATGGTCGCCCTCTTCCTAAGCAACGCACATCGATGTCTTCCCTTCCCATTCCATGGAATGCATGTTCCTTACTACCGAATATATCCAGCAAAGGGTCGCCTATCAAGCCTTGAACAGATGAAAGGTATTGCAAACCGGTCTGGTCGCATTTGAGGCACCCTCTGCCCTTGCAAGACCGGCATGGCCACTTTGTTTGAGGGATTCCTCTTTCCAATTTACGATATCTACCATACATGTAGTGTGAACGAATGTCTAATTCTACAGTGAGCGTAAGTACATCGATTAATGCAAGGATTTCCGGCTTATCTATTACCAACTTAACTCCAAAGTCTATGGCGTTTAATTGATGGGCGACCTCTTCGACCAAACTAGATTTCAAAGGAAGAGAGCCGCCTGCTCCGAATCGCTTGCGTAAGTGATCTTCGGCCTCAGTCTGGTCTTTGGGTATTCTAGCACCCAACTGTAGACGGGAGCATTCTCTTTCTCCAACTGCTTCTTTGATTAGTTCGGCCAACAATGGTGCTTCTTCAAACAAATTTTCACAGAAAGGGCACAATGGCTCAATTTCACGTGCTTTTGACATGGTAGAGTCTGTCTCCACAATTGATGCTCTTATTTCGATTCCAGATTCAAGGACTGTTTGGCCGAATCTCTTTTTCCCGCCTACTCTTCCAAGGCAGTGATTACAAGTTCCAATCCTGACCAAATGTTTGAGACCTGCTGGTCGAGGAGCAGGTGGAATTTCTTCCTCACCGGTATCCAGCTGAAGATTTTCACCATCCCATTCGGGTTCCTGGACAATTTTTGGTTCTTCACTGGATTCGTCCCAAAGGGAATAATCTGTAGCACCGAAGCCTGCATTAGCGTATGACATCCAGTCTTCATCATCATCGGAATTATCCTTTGAAGTATCCTTGTCAGACATAATATCACCATTCCAAGAAGGGGCCAACCCCTGTCTGGAACGAATGTGGCGACCAGCAACCCCCTCAAAACCTCTTCCTTTGAAATGGGATTATTCAAGAACTATGGACGTCCATGTTGAACTATGGCGGGTGAAGCGGTAGAGGTCGGCCAGTTTGTTGCCCTCGCACGCAAATCCTTAGTCAACGAACCATACCTTGCCAATGCAGCGATTATTGGTGAGTTAACTAAGTTGACATTGGCTAGGTCTGGACATTCATATTTCACGCTCACAGATAACAATGGTTCGATTGATTGTGTGCTGTTTAATGGCAATAATTCATTTGATTCACAAGACATCAAAGTCGGAAACAAGTTGGTTGCTTTAGGAGGGATTGATGTCTATGTAAAAACAGGCAGAATGCAATTTAAAGCAAGTCGAGTACAGCCAGTCAAGACTATTGGTGAACTAGAAAAAACTCGACAGGAACTGATTCAGAAATGGCAGTCTGATGGTACGATGGATAGACCAAGGTTAGCCGCCCCCTTGATTCCGAAGAAACTGCACATCATAACCGGAGCTGGAAGTGCTGCTTTGTCTGACATGGAACGCCTGATTTCAGACAGATGGCCTAACTTTTCATACACATTGATTCCTGTTTTAGTACAGGGCGACTCCGCGCCAGGACAGATAATAAAAGCCCTAGATATCGCTTCAAAATCTGCTGATCTAATCATTGTTGGAAGGGGAGGAGGTTCTCCTGAAGACCTATGGTCTTTCAACCTAGAATCGGTGTGTCAAGCAATAATTGACTGCCCGGTACCAGTAGTTAGTGCAGTAGGGCATGAATCCGATTACATGGTCAGTGACATGATTGCAGATATTCGAGCATCCACTCCCTCAAATGCTATTGAAAGAGTGGTTCCGATTAAGGAGGATTTAATTGCAATTATCGCGCAAGCAACTGACCGTCTAGATTTCGCCATTGACCGGTTATTCATTAGGAATAATGAAAAAATTGGCAACTTGATTATCCGATTAAGTGCAGCACCAATGCGAGGAATCTCAAACGCTCGACTAAAACAGTCTCAATTATCTGGCCGAATTAATTCTGCTACTGACAGATTACTAATGCGCGAGAAAAATCGCCTGACAGGTTTTGCCTCTATTCTGAAATCAACAAATCCAACAAATGTACTTGAAAGAGGATATTCGATGACTGTGAATGAAAAGGGAGTGCCGGTGACAAGCGTCGTTGGATTGAAGTCAGGTGACTCTCTCACGGTAGTATTGAAGGACGGACAGGTACAAACTGAGGTGAAAGAATGAGTTATGCAGAATCGATGAAAAGGCTTGAAGAAATTGTTGCCGCTTTAGAAGCAGGAGGGGCTGATCTTGATGAAACTCTGAAGTTGTTTGAGGAAGGATCGAAACTGCTCAAAGAATGTAAGGCCGAACTTTCACAAGCAGAAGGAAAGGTAGAGCAACTACGTTTGGAGGATGTTGAGTGAGCCGTAAGCATGCAGCCTTGCAAAGAAAAGTTGTTCGTCTTGCAGCAGATTGGAAAGATCCGCATGACCAAGACACATGGGCCAGTAGAGATATTGTTCAAAATATCGAAGTCAAAGAAGACGGTGAAGTAACAATAACCGTAAAACCAAACCGGCCTCATTGTCCTTGTTGTTTGCTAGATTTGGATTCTTTCAAACAGAAATTATGTCAAATCAAGGGCGTTATGTTTGCCACCATAAATGTGGTTGGAGTTCCAGACAGTGCCCGCTGGAATCGAACACTCAATCGATGATTTGTCTTCTAAGCATAAACTAGCTTTTTTCATATGTTGCGAGATGAAATATCATGGAAGAAGAATGGAATGATTTCGCTCAGAGTGAAGACGATGAGCCAAAATTGTTGACTCAAATTATTCTTATTTTTGGCGTTGTTGCAATGGTAATGATGTTTTTCTTAGGTATGTGAAAGCCATTCAGAATCGCTCCCCCACTAAGGCAATACTGCCGGTTTCAACATAATTTGTTGCTAACTCTAGGAAGCATGATATACACTTCGAAAACGCACCGATATCAGGGCATCTCAATGAAATATCAACTAAGGTGCCTGTCAACGCAAGAATTGATTGATGACGATTACACGCTCCACCATACTGAAGGAGCTTTGCTTCATACCGAATATGGCTCGGAATTATCAATAAAAAAAGAGCGGAAAGGTCTGTTTAAATTCCAAAATTGGATGCCTCATGAAGGAGTTTCAGAGAACTTGGTAGGAACTGTCACCTACAAGTCGACTCGGTTAGAAGAAGCGTTAGGAATGACTGATTTATGGATAACTTTTCATGGATACTGGCCTGAAAAAGGAGGTATGTGCCCTACAGGTTCGTTCAAAGATATGGAAGCCGTTCCAACATTGATGAGATTGAAAGAGAAGGGTTGTAGTGGGATGATATGCGCTAGTGCAGGTAATACTGCTAGAGCATTTTCATACTTCTGTGGATTAGAGGATTTTCCACTAATTGTTGTTGTTGGAAAAGAGCATGCAAAGAGATTGTATATTCCAGAAGGCCACCCAAGTAGTTCAGTCAAATTGATTGTTCTCGAAGATGGAGATTACTACGATGCAAAGATATTCGCAAAGAAGATTTCTCAGCAATTAGACAATTGGCAAATGGAAGGAGGAATCCACAATGTCGCTCGTCGAGACGGAATTGGGAGTTTAATTGTCGATGCTGCATACACAATTGGCAAACTACCAATGCACTATTTCCAGGGCATAGGCGGAGGCCCAGGCCCTGTAGGGGTTAACGAAATGGCAAACCGACTAATTGAATCTGGGTTATTCGATGGACCCGTCCCTAGACAACACGTAAGCCAGAATGAAGAACACAGCCCAATACACAACGCTTGGCAAGCCGGAAGATCTGCTCTAATCGACTCAGATTTCCCTGAAGACGAAGTTGAAGTTTTCTCAGATTACTTGCTGAACAAGGCTCCTGCTTACGAAGTCAAAGGTGGAGTTTATGACATCCTCAAAGAGTCTAATGGCCAGACCTATGTTGTGTCAAGAGAGGATGCAATAAAGGCCAAAGAATTGTTTGAATCGATTGAGGGAATCGATGTCATGAGCCCTGCTGCTGTCGCACTAGCAAGTATAATTCAAGCCTTAGAAAACGGTGACATCAAGGCTGATGATTGTACTGTTTTGAACGTTAGCGGAGGAGGGGTTAAGCGGATGAAGAAGGATCTTGAAACTGTTCAGATCGCCCCTTGGAAGGTAGTTTCAAAGAATGATGATGTTCAGTCAGTAATTCAAGAATTACTTTGATTGTAACTCACCCAATAAACTCAGTTTGGATTGTCTCCACCTGAGGTAGGAATAGGCAGGAATTGAGGTTGAAATCACTGCTGCAAACCAGCAGATAAGAGTACCAATAAGGATTCCATATTCTGGTAAAGCCCACGGTGCTATCAGTGAATAAACAGCCACTGAAGAGCCTCCTAACATCATTGGGCCTGCTGCACCTGTTGGAACATCAGAGCCTTGAGCCATCCAAAGCGCAACCATTGTAGTCAAGAAAATCGCCGGGAAAACTGAAGCCAAACCTGCAATGATTGGCTGGCCCATACTCGATAATTGAACTGCAATTCCAATAGCGGTGGCAGCAGCTAATCCGCGCATCAGTAGAACTTGCTTAGTCACGGAATTCTTTCCTTTAGGTGCGGCTTTAGGAATCCAAGTCATCCAGATTCCAAGTCCAAGTAATGCTACCAATCCAGCAACACCAACCATGTTTTCAGAAAAATGATTGAGTGCTTCTGTTAGTGAAACCGTCATCAATAATGCCAGGATTGACCAGAATGCTAGAGAAACAAATGTCATTTGGGCAAGCGTTACTCCTTCTTTCATTCTGGGATATACGACCCAAGATGCAACGAAAAGCGCATTGAGTAGCATCCAAAATGGAATCAGTGACATGCTGGTAGCAAGATCATCAGAGCCGCCTTCCACATACATTCCAATGGTTGCTGGAACAATAGTTGTAGGAAGGGTACCAAGTATTCCGCCAATTATTCCACCCCATTTCTCAATGGCTACTGTGACTAGAATTGCCACTATGCCAGCGAATAAAGCGGCTAGAAGTACAGAGTACACTAACTCCTTCGAAATGCATTACCTGTATTGTTGTTTGTTAACAATTCAAAGGAAACGATTCAGCCTTGTCTGCAAGCGTTCCATGCCGCCTCCAGCCCATTGCTTCTTCATTTCACCATCGACATAGATTGCATTGAATGGCAATACGTCAACATTTGCAACCCAGTCGTGAGCGATTTTGAAACGGCCATATCCTGGCTTATCGAGAAGAATCTTGCCGATTCTTACGCCTTCTGGAATTTCGTAGTTCTCCAATTCAGCAGTCCACTCTTCACAGGCCGTACAGTTAGTTTTACCCAACATAAGTACAGCTATAGGCGAAGATAGAAAATCTTCCCAGTCCTTTGGACCGAGCATCTCCATTTCAATCACCTAATCAAGCAGCGAAGTCGTCGCCTTTCTTCCAGTTAGCACCACATAGTCCACCGACTTGTTCAGCCTGGCAGGTACGTAGAACTTCAGAAGGTGATCTTCCTGCATCCATTCCGTTGATTGAGTACATTCGAACTACGCCTTCTGGGTCAACAAGAACAGTTCCGCGGAATCCGCAGCCTAGTGCCTTGTTCATCATATTGAAGTCCTTGGTTACACGGTGTGTTGTGTCGCCAATAACTGGGTGTGTTACACCAGCAGGGAAGGTTGCAGAGTCTGCGAACCAAGCCTTGTGGCTGTGGAATGAATCGGTTGAACATCCAATTACTGTAATTCCGTCGTCTTCGAAGTCTTCCTTTAGTTCTTCAAATCCTACAATTTCTGTAGGGCAGATGAATGTGAAATCGAAAGGATACCAGTAAATTAGGTACCAATTCCCAGCCAAGCCTTCGCTTGACATTACTCTCTTCTCACCATTATCGTATGCTGTTGCGCTCCATTCTGGAGCAGCCTTTCCAATCATGTTACCCATGTTGATTCCTCATTTGGGCCGAAGAGCATCACCAATAAGAAGGTGTGGCTGAATAATTAGAACGGTCAAACGTGATTTATTGAGATATTGGCCCTACTAATTCTGTATAGTAAAGAATGATTGCCAATCTAAACCTAAGATTCATTGCTGGATGAAATCAATCACTCGAATGGGTCGAGATGAATCAGTTGTTCAACATCGATTCTCTTGTAGCCACGCTCTTCGGCATCTTTGCCTGCTCTAACAAGCATTCTTCGTATCCAACCTAGCATCATCAAATCTTTCATTTTGTCAAGAGAATCAATGAAAACTGCTGGGTTGCTTCC
>Ga0208277_1000578_pt1 | contig 21352 bp, 22 predicted proteins | sample ETNtaG_5_FD_185782 | JGI IMG/M metagenome (GOLD analysis project Ga0208277, IMG submission 185782) | Marine microbial and viral communities from oxygen minimum zone, Eastern Pacific Ocean - ETNP201406SV205 (SPAdes) (version 2) | ecosystem: Environmental > Aquatic > Marine > Oceanic ...
TGGCCCCCATGCTCCTCGGCCTGGATTTCTGAAATGGCTTCCCAAACCCCTACAAAAACATCCACTGCGGTACGCGGATCGTGGTTCGTCAAAGCGCTGGGAATACAACTTTCGAAAAGAGGATGCAAATTTCATCTAAGAACTAGAATAATCAATAATACGGAAACTGAGATAAAGTTCGTTGGTGCAGGCAGTTTGGGTGAGGCGCAAATCCCATTCGACCACCTATTGGATATGAGGACAAAGGAACAAGGTCACGCAAAGTGGTATGGTATTGTTTGCCGTACAGAGGACACCCCCGAATCCGCGTACACAGGACAACGGTCGGACGGAACTACCGAGGCATGGTCCAAGGACAACCTCCATGGGAACAAGACAGCTCTTCAGGAGATGACATGGGCCGGTTCTGACCCCACGTCATATATCTCCTCAGCTATAATGAGTGGCATACAGATAGCGCACGAGGTTGCTGATACAATAATACACCCCATTGAACAGTAGGTGGACAGTCATGGGCCTATTGAGGGAATACCTGAGCGACCGGACATCCGGAACGAGACACGCCATCCTGATTGATCCAGCTGACCAGAGTCCAGAGATAGCTGCAAACAGGGCAATGGCGGCCGCTAATGCCGGCTCTAGCATGGTATTGGTAGGGGGATCCTCTGACACAGACATGGAAAACGTGCACACTACAGTCATAGCAATCAAAGAGGCATTGGAACTAGTTACTTGGGCAGCTAGTCAGGACTCAGGTAACGAAGAAAACGACTCATGGAACCTCCCAGTTGTCCTTTTCCCCCAAGGAGCATCTGCTTTGTCCCCTGCAGCAGACGGAATCACGTTCATGATGCTAATGAACTCCACGGATCCACAGTTTCTTATTGGTGAGCAGGTGAAAGGGGCCCCATTCGTAAAGAAAGCCCGCATCGAACCGGTACCAATGGGGTATCTTATCTGCGAGCCAGGAGGAAAGGCAGGCATGGTAGGCAAGGCCGATCTAATCCGACCAGGCGAAACAGAGAGAGTTTCAGCGTTTGCATTGACAGCCGAATTTCTCGGTTTCGGCCTGTTCTATCTCGAGGCAGGAAGTGGTGCGGAGCTCCCAGTGGACGCCGACTTAATCAGGGCAGCTCGTGAATCTTGCAACCTTCCGATAATCGTTGGAGGGGGGATTCGTGATTCAAAATCTGCAAGAGCTGCCTCTGAGGCTGGAGCCGATTGGATCATCACCGGAAACATAACAGAGGAATATTCCGATATAAGCGAGCTCCAGGCAGTGCTAACTGATTTGATTGCCGGTTTTGGATGAAGATCAGAACGTAGGCATACTCATACGAGCACCCCGCGGTCGAATCTCGTGACGGATGCCACCTGCCCCTGCTGTAACTCCCAGATGCGCGCTCAGGGAGACGTCGTTACGGGCTTCATGCATTACTGCGGCTATTGCTTCGGCATACTTGCCAGCGACCGTTGGATGAATGCGAATTTGAGGCAGACAGTACTCCGCAATCTCCGGAAAGCAGTCTTTGAAGGCACATCGGCAGGCTATAGGTGCCCCACTTGTCAGGGAGAGGTGGTCAAGGGCCCTGTGTCTACCAACAACGGCTCATCCGTGGAGGTCGACGGGTGCCTGAAATGCGGCTCCATGTGGTTCGACAACAGAGAAATGGAACCATTCTTCCCCCAGATACAGGACGTCTTACCAGAAAAAGCACAGGTCAAAACTTTGGGCGACCGGATTCTGGGACTAGCCTCATACTTCTCAATGGGTGGAGCAAAAAATGACACTCTGGACCCAGAAATGACATCGACGGACTCAGAAGAATAATCGAAAACTTACTTTGATGATAGCCGATCAATCTGGGCTTCCATGTCTAGCACAAGGAGCAACAGCTCCTCTTCGTTCCTCAATAGCCTAGAATTCTCTTCCTGCAGTTCACTCAGCCTCCCAGAATCGGCCTCAAAACCCTCTCTGCGTACCTTGTCATTTTGAACTAAAACCTCTAATTGTCTAATCCTGGAGTTCGCAACTCGAAGCCTCTCCTCAAGTTCCCCGATCAACGGTCCTGACCCCGCCCCCCTTTGTCCGGCCATCTCTGACTGCTTCACCCTTCGCCTCAGGCTAGAAACCTCTCCTTCAAGCCGAAGCATATCGTCCCATCTAGAGACTACTTCGTCTACTAGCCTCTCTCGTGGAATATCAGACAGGCGCTTCCGAAGGCCCGCGCCATCTTCTTCTGGGGGGTTCACCGTCATACGAACTCGCAACGAGCCAAACTAACGCTCACTTGAACCTTGAGGAACCACTCACCCGCTTTGGTTAAATCAGGACCCTATCTCGGTCGCGCCATGAAGGCATTCAGAGCGCACGGGTCATACAGGGCGGGCAAGCAGGATCAACCATTCTCAGTAGATCTCGTAGCAACCAATGAAGATGACGCCATGGAGAGGGTACTATCGACATTCGGCAGTAGACACCGAGTCACTCGTCGCTTCATCCTCGTCGATGGAATTAGTGAGATTGATCCAGCAACCTCCACGTCTCCGGTTGTGGTGGCCCACTTTGGAACGTCGGAAACACCAACACGCACCTCCATTAATGAGGAAGAGTGACACAGACCATGAAAAATCCTAGTAATCTGGGTAATTCTGAAAGGTAAACCGCCTAGAGGCACTGCACATGAAGAAGTGGATGATGAGGCAATATTGGCGCATTCAGCAGAGCCAGGCTATAATCGGACTAGGATTCTGGACCGCCACGATTACTCTGCTTGTTTGGCCTTACATCGCATGGAGAATCGACTCCACAGATAAGCTGCTGTTTGTGCCCATGACCTACGTCGGGCTAATCGCAATAGCCGGACTAGTACTCACAATCGTACTCCTCGCCGGGTTCTTCTATGACGTCACATTTGGCCTATGGCGAGACCACATTACGATCAATCAAGAGCGGAATCCATTCACTACTTACAAATTGAACCCGACATGGGGCATTGTAATTGCCCAGACCAATGAGATATTGAGAAGAGTAGCCCCTGATGATGAGGAAATACAGAGATACTGCAGGTTTGTTGACAGAATGCTCGTTTGGAACTCAAAGGAGGAGATCTGGGCCAGAGCCATGTCTTCGTGGAAAGAGCTCATGGGCGACGAAGACCCCTTTCTTTTCTATCTCGATGAGGAAAACAGAAAGAATCTAGAAGAAGCTGCAGAAAGACTAGAGGACTTCTAGGAGTAAAAATGCATTTTGAGCATAACGAAGTAGTTTCGTTGGCCGTCGAGGCAGGAATCGCAATAATGAGAGTTTACGAATCCACCGAGGCCGTAGACGTACAAGTCAAAAACGACGACTCTCCACTAACCAAGGCCGATTTAGCTGCCCACAACGTAATCGTACAAGGCCTTGGAACAGCGTCTCCAAACACTCCTATCGTCTCTGAAGAGGGAAATGTTGGCGATATCCAAGACTCCGATTTCGCATGGTTAGTAGACCCTCTCGATGGAACTAAGGAATTCATCAAGAGGAATGGGATGTTCACTGTCAACATTGCATTAATGAGGAGACACGAGAAAAGGTGGACTCCTATTTTCGGAGCGGTGCATGCCCCTGTTTCTGGGATCAGCTGGTTTGGTGGCGAGGGAATCCCGGCAACCAAGACCAACGGCCACTCTGTAGAGAAAATTTCAGTTAACAAAAAACCCTCCACGCCAATCCGACTTGTAGCCAGTGGGAGCCATCGCACTGAAAGAGACGAACTCTTTGCAGTTGAAATTGGAGAATATGAGCTAGTTAGAATGGGCTCATCATTGAAAGCATGTGTTGTTGCAGAGGGGACCGCTGACTTGTACCCCAGATTCGGCCCCACATCCTGTTGGGACATTGCAGCAGCCCATGCAGTCGTTGAGTCAGCAGGTGGTATGGTACTCGGTCCCGACTGCCAAACATTGGATTACGATATAGTGGATGAAGTACTGAACCCGTTCTTCTTAGTTACCTCTGGGCACGATTGGAATGAGCTTTGGTCTCAGAATCAGGATTAAATGAGGGACTTGGCACGGCGACTCGTCGGGATTGCAGCATGGGTAACAACGTGGTATGGCTAATAGGCCTTTCAGGTGCAGGAAAGACTACAATTGCAGAGGCAGCAGCAAATAGATACGGGGCAGAACTTCTCGATGGCGACACGATTAGGGACTTCTTCTCAAACAACGACTTCTCTAGAGAAGGTAGAGAGCGACATCTACTCGGTATAGCGAAGATGGCTTCACTGATGTCGAAGCACACCCCAGTGATATGTTCCTTCATCACTCCTTATGAGGATGTACGGGAAAGAATCCTAGAAATCCTCCCAAAAAACTCCACAATGGTCCACGTATCAACTTCACTAGCAGTCTGCGAGGATAGGGACATTAAGGGGCTATATGCCAAGGCTAGGTCCGGCGAGATTTCCAATTTCACTGGAATTTCAGATCCATTCGACGAGCCAAAATGTGCGCACCTCACACTCGACTCTAGTGGGGAGCTAGGCCACGCAATAGAAGACATGGTAGACCAACTATCGCACTTATTTGAGAAGCCAAAGGCGGTGTTGTTGCCTGGTCGGTGGCAGCCGTTACACGTTGGCCATGAGTGGCTAATTCAACAGGAATTAGACAAGGGCAAGCGAGTCGTCGTAGGTATTCGAGACACCCCAGTAACGGACTCTGACCCCTATCCAGCGCAACTTCGCAAGCGGATGATTGAGCATAGATATGCGGATGAGGACGTCCAGGCGTGGATAATGCCAGACATCGAGGCCGTGTCCTATGGTCGGAAGGTTGGCTACGAGGTAAGAGAGGCTCAGGACATCCCCGCAGAAGTATTCGAGGTTTCAGCCACGGGGGTAAGAGGTGGCAACAGGGCCAACGTGTCGAGCAGGGTCATGGAGTTCATGATGGAAGAAGGCATCTGGGACGGAGAGTAGGTTGCTCTCGGAGCCTGCAAAGGGACTCGCGCTGATAATCGCCTCAATATTTCTTCTTCAACTATCCTTGGATTTGATGCAGGATCATGATGATGCGGAGAAGGAATTTCAGAGGGAGTGCGATCCTGGATATCGCGCGCTAATTGGAAACATGAGTAGTATCGACTCGGAGCTTTGCAGCGAATTGGACCGACTACGTTCCAGGCAGGCTATAGGATTCATCACCTCTTTAGCATCCTTCGTTATTACTGGCCTTGTCGGTACGGTGATGGTGCTGCCAAGTAACGAGAATTAGGGAATATTCCTACATCGACGCCTTCATTTCACCCACTGCTTCCCGTGGTGTATGGTTGAGCCAGAAAGGGCGGAGCTTCAGCGTCTGGCCCAGCTGGTTGAGGTAAACAGAGAAAGACTCCAAGCCCTCGAGCAGCAGATCAGAAATCTAGAGCAAATCAAAATCGAGCAGGAGCATGCTATTGATGCTCTCGTATCCATCCCAGATGGAGGAGCCAAGGGAGCGATGGTTCCACTGGGAGCCGGTGTGCAAATTGTTGCCGACATACCCGCACAAGCTGGAGCAGTGGTGGACATAGGAAGCCGAGTCCAAGCCGAGAGAACCAGATCCGAGGCAATTGAGATACTTAGAAGCAGAAACCAAGAGCTGAAGGGCATCATCGAATCTCTCAAGGGAGAGCACGAGGAACTAGAAAGCAACATAGTCACTCTCGCGACTAGGTTTAACGAAATCGCAAACGACACCCAAGCCCCAGTGGTTGATCAGGATACAAAGCACCCACAGGCTAACCAGCCTAAGCGCAGATCAAGAAGAAAGAGGGGAACGGAACTAACCCTTGACGACTGAGGCCTCTCTATGGGACTATTCGATCGCTTTAGAAAGAAGGTCAAGGAGACCGACCACGAATCCAGCATCATGGCAGAAGAAGGCTCTATTGAAGCCAAGAAAGCGATTGCCAATAGAGAAGAAGCCCTTAGATTGTTGAACAAAACTGAGTCAGCACCACCCGAATCAGAGCAAACCGAAAGCGAATGGGATGACTTCGATGATGAAATTAACGATCCATTCGCAGCACCATCGAGTCCCAAGGATAGGAAGCGTGCACTTCGAGATCAAGCATCGAAGGAAGCCAAGAAAGAACTTAGCACTCCTGTAAAAACGAATCCAATGGTCTCAACCACGGGAAGAGCACTAGCAAAATCCGACATTTCGTTTGAAATCGATATTTCCGAACATCATACCAATATTGGGGGGATGGTAATCAGTGGAGGCCCTGTATTGGATGAAATCCTAGGAGATCTCGAAGACGAGCTCCTATCCTCTGACATGGGCCATGCCGCGGCATCCGAATTGATCGAGAGCCTTCGCACTCACCTAATCGGCTCCAGGGTAAGCAGAAAGGCACCTCTCAATGAAGTCGTGGAAAAGGCCCTCAGGGGCTCCTTGCTATCCCTGCTCAGAGCGGGCTACTGGGACTTCGATAGAACAATCAGAGACTTCGTAACTGAAGAAACCCCCGTAGTGATCATGATGGTCGGCGTAAATGGGACGGGGAAGACAACCACCTCGGCAAAGATAGCAAAGAGGTTGGACGACCAGGGACTCAACGTAGTTCTGGCGGCTGCAGACACCTTCAGAGCAGGGGCCATAGATCAGTTGGCGGCTCATGCAGATAGGTTGGGGATAAGGTGCATCAAAAGTCAACGAGGAGGCGATTCGGCCGCAGTCGCTAGGGATGCCATCGAGAGTGCAAGAGCTAGGGGGGACGATATTGTAATCATTGACACATCAGGTAGGATGCAGAACAAGTCAAACCTGATGGAGGAGCTTCAGAAGGTGCATAGAGTAACCCAACCCCATCTAGTGCTTTTCGTTGCAGACGCACTAGCAGGTAACGATGCAGTAACCCAAGCAGTAGAGTTCCAACGAAGACTAACCTTCGATGGTGCGACTCTCTGCAAACTCGATACGGATGCAAGAGGGGGGGCCGCCCTCTCAATTGCGCATGCTACCGGCCGACCAATCATCCTCGCTGGAATCGGCCAAGGCTACGACGACCTCGAGCCGTTCGATCCAAATTGGCTTGTAGATCAACTACTATAGCGAACCAACAACCACCCACTTCTTGACCCTCATCCCTTGTGGAACCAATATATGTCGCCTGAAGATAAGCCGACGGCCCTCATTGTCCATGAGAATGGAATAACCGCAAGCAGGCTGAAGTCGATAATGGGCCAGAGAGGGTGGACCTCGCATATTTGCAACGATGGGGACAAGGCCGTAGATGAGTATGTCAGGATTAAGCCGAACATTGTCTTCATGGGCCTCAATCTTCCGACTATGGATGGGCACGTCGCAGCTCTTGAGATCCGAGAGAGCGACTCAGAAGCGCGAATTGTATTCGTTGTTAGCAAATCTCGCTTCAACAAGGCCGAAGACGCCGCATTTTCCGCGGGGGCCGTCTCCGTACTCGTCACACCTCTTACCAGGGCGGACATCGATCAGAAGTGGGTACTCATGAACGGCCCGATTCCTGATGCACCAGGACTAGCCGACTTGGATGACCTCTATCCCGACCTAGAGGAGGACACACCGGAACTACCACCGCTACCCAGTCTTCAAACACCGGAACTACCAGACGCACTCGCACCTCCGGTAACCAATCCTTCGAAGAAAAGGAGTAGGGTACTCCCAATTATTTTACTCGCAGTTGTTGCCTCTATCGGAATAGCAATAGTATTCTACCTCGGTTTAATCTAACCTAGGGCCCATCTCTTTCCACGAATTCGGCTACAACTCCGGCAACCACGCTACTGCCAATAGGGACATCCATAATTTCCTCCACATTCACCCCATCGTCATCCAGAAGACTTTCGTCCAAAGCAGCTAACCTCAAACCAACCCGCCATCTCTTCAAGCCTTCGAATATTACGTACGAAGAGACAGCGAAAATCACGAGAATCGAGCAGCCCCACGCTACTAAGTCTCCAGGTACCACGACTATCTCTCCAATAGCGCGCCCCATGATGATGAAGCATACTCACGTGCTGCAGTCCGCGCGTCCTCTGCCCTGTGGATGCCTGATCCGACAATTATCGCATCCGAACCGGCACGCACGGCTTCCGCCGGATGTCCATACCTCTGTCCTAGCACTCCCTCTTTGACATCAAGATTTACACCGGGCGTCCATATCATCTTCCCTTCTCCGACCTTTGAACGAAGAGCAACCAACTCCGATACAGAACTCCCGTTTCCGATATATCCCAGCACATGGGGGGACCCCTTGCCAATGACAAGGGTACTATCCGTATACGCTTCTCCAAGTAGGTTTCCAGAGCTGGACATCTGTGCAAGAAGAAGAACCCCCCCGACTCTTTCTACGTCATCCCAAGCGGCGGCGATCCCATCTACTACGTCAGGACCACTCACACTGTGTGAAGTAACTAGATCAGCCCAAGATCGAATATCGTACAAACCCCCCATCTGGGTTTGAGCAACTCTTCCGATGTCTGCAAACTTCCTATCTTCAAACAGCATCAAATCCTTTGAACGAGCAGACTCCACTACTCTGGACCAATCTTCAATGCTGAAACCCTCGACCATGTCAACATGCGTCTTCAGCGCGCAAACATAATCTCCCACATCCTCGATAAGTTGCAAAATTCCATCTATTGTGGGCAGGTCAGCTGCTAGCACCACCAAAGACTCCTTGCTACTCGCAACTCGCATGAACTCATGCGAAAGAGGATGCGCGCAGTTGACCCATCTGGCCCCCCATGCATCCTCGGGTTTCATCCTACAACCCTATCCTCACTTGTTTGTCAACTCTTCCCCTTCCAAGAAATATGAAGCCCCGCCGACTCCCGCCAGCAGCATGCATCCAGCTGCGTTGGTAGGTCTGGGAGGGGCGATTGGCTCGATGGCTCGATGGGGGATTTCGGAGAATATGCCTGCAGGAACAGACGATGTGCCATGGGCCACGATTGTAGTGAACCTCCTAGGCGCCTTCCTCCTAGGCGCACTGATGGCCGCCTCTATTCAGACCGAGACACTCCTATTCCTCGGAACCGGAGTCTTGGGGGGCTTTACCACCATGTCCACATTCGGCGTCGAGACAGTCTCTCTACTCAAGGCTGACAGCACGACAGCAGCCGCAATCTACGTTTGCCTTAACCTATTGGCACCAATTACTGCTTGGATTGGTTGGCAATTCAGCGAGGCTTTCATAGCATAGGTGGTCAATATGCTTAGCCAAACAAAATGCCGACTATTCGAAGTTACAACAAAGGACATCGAAGGCCTACCAGACGCTCGAGGAGAGAGGGTCAGATCAATGCTGAAAGCAGACCATGGAATAGACGTAGCCTCTGTTCGCGTGATCCTGGGCTATCAAGTTAAATCGGCAATTTCGGACAAAGATGCAAACTCTCTGATTTACGACTTGTTTGCCGATCCTGTTATCGAAGTAGGCTCCATGGATTCGAGGATGTTGAATGACTTCCCAAAACCCCCAGACGCAGCAGTACAAGTGGGATTCAAGCCGGGAGTAACGGACAATTCGGGTCAGGCCGGCCTGGACGGACTGATCACTCTGTTTCCTGGACAATCGGCATCTAGCGTGTCAACTCAAATCACATATGCCTTCTGGGGTGTTTCAGAGCAAACCTCGCCTGATGTGTTGGCAGCCACACTTCATAATCCGATGATTGAGAGAGCTTCAGTAGCAGGTAAAGACGACTGTAACAACGGGAATTGGCCAACTCTGGAGTTTCCCGAGGTGCCTCCCTCAATCTTCCAGGAGCCAGCTACTATTGATTTGGAGGTCAGCGACGAAGAGCTAATCGAAATTAGCGAGAAGGGACTATTGGCTCTAAACCTCGATGAGATGAGGGCGATACAAGCACACTACCGTGACCCAGCTGTCAGATCCGTCAGGAAGGAGATGGGCCTGCCTCCCGATTGCCCTACCGACGCAGAACTGGAATGCCTCGCACAGACATGGTCAGAGCACTGCTCGCACAAGATTTTCGCAGCCAGAATTAGGCACATCGACAAGGTGTCTGGGGAGGATTCCACAATCGACTCCCTGTTCAAGACTCACATCATGAAACCCACTATTGACATCCAGGAGGACGTAGATTGGCTGCTAAGCATCTTCCACGACAACTCCGGAGTCATCTCATGGAATCAAGACTGGAGCGTCTGCATCAAGGCAGAGACTCACAACAGTCCAAGCGCATTAGATCCCTATGGGGGGGCCATCACTGGGATAGTGGGGGTGAATAGAGACATCCTCGGTACCGGGCTTGGAGCTAGGCCGATAGCCAACACCGATGTATTCTGCTTCGGCCCACCAGACTACTCGGGAAACATCCCACCAGGGCTCTTCCATCCCTCGAGGGTATTCAGAGGGGTTCATTCAGGAGTCAGGTCCGGGGGCAACGAATCAGGAATTCCGACTGTGAACGGAGCAATAGTGTTCGATGAGAGGTACATCGGCAAGCCACTGGTTTTCTGCGGCACCGTTGGAATCATGCCGCGTTTGCTTGCCGATGGGAGGGAGAGCCATGTGAAAACCCCTCAACCGAGCGATGTTGTCTACATGGTAGGCGGGCGCGTCGGAAGCGATGGAATACATGGGGCCACCTTCTCCAGTCTTGAGTTGACTGAAGAGAGTCCGAGCTCCGCAGTCCAGATCGGAGATCCAATCACCCAGAAGAAGATGCTTGACATGATTCTCGAGGCGAGGGATGCAGGGCTAATCCAGGTAATTACGGACAACGGAGCCGGGGGACTATCCAGCAGTGTTGGCGAGATGGCAGAACTCACCGGGGGGGCGGTTCTGGATCTCGACACAGTCCCGCTTAAGCAGGCAGGGCTCTCCTCATGGGAGATTCTGGTCTCAGAATCACAAGAGAGGATGACAGTTGGAGTCAGGCCAGAAGACTGCGCAGACTTCGAGGCGCTAGCCGCGCTGCATGAAGTGGAGGCTACCGCAGTGGGCGTGTTCACTGACTCCGGTGCATTCGTTGTCTGTCACGGGGACACCCCCGTCGCAAACCTTCCAATCCAATTCCTCTTCGACGGCTGTCCGCAACTAATGCTCGAGTCGGAATGGCAACCACCCGTCCATCCGCCAGTCGAGACGCCCGACTTGGACGATGCGGAAATGGGGGTTATTCTCGGCAGGCTGCTAGCCAGGCCTAACGTAGCTAGCAAGGAGTGGTGGGTCAGGTCTTACGATCACGAGGTCATAGCCCAGAGCGTGATCAAGCCATTCGTTGGTGCGAACCACGATGCCCCAGGGGATGCAGCGGTAATCGCCCCGTTGCAGGGTGGGACACAGGGGCTGGTCATTTCGAACGGCATCGCCCCGAGGTACTCCGACATAGACGCCTATGCCATGGCTGCAGCCTCGGTGGACGAGGCAATGCGAAACGCGGTCTGCGTCGGCGTGGACTTGGACCTCATCTCGGGTTTGGACAACTTCTGCTGGCCGGATCCGATAGAGTCGAGCAAGACTCCGGATGGGAAGTACAAGCTCGCCCAGTTAGTGAGGGCCAACCGAGCCTTGGATGACGTATGCAGGGCATACCGTCTCCCCTGCATCAGCGGGAAGGACTCCATGAAGAACGACGCTATGCTTGGGGGAGAGAAGATCAGCGTCCCGCCAACCCTACTCTTCAGCCTCCTCGGTAACCATCATGACGTACGCAAGTCTGTCTCATCCGACTTCAAGAAGCCAGGTGATGCCATATTCCTGATCGGCCAGACGCACCAGGAACTCGGAGCTAGCGAACTATCCTACATGCTCCGAGACGATGGTGCTGGCGGTATAGGGGGAACCGTCCCGGAGATAGACCCCGAGAGGAATATGACTGCCTACAGGGCTCTGACCGCCGCGATGGGGAAGGAACTCGTGGCCAGCGCACACGATTGCAGCGACGGAGGGCTGGCCGTGGCATTGGCGGAGTGCTGCTTCGGCTCAGACTCCGGAGCGACGGTGGACATAACCCCCATGTGGTCGGACTGCGACCATCTAGACGCATGGGGGGCCTTGTTCGGCGAAAGCCTAGGCAGGATACTGGTGAGCACTAGTCCGTTTGACAGGGAGGCATTCGAGAAGTCCATGGAGGGAGTCACCTGCCACTACATCGGAGACGTGTCTGAGGGGGATGAAATCTCATTCACCAGGGAAGGCGACGTCATATTGTCCGCATCCATGAAGGCGCTTAGGGATTCATGGAAGGGAACATTGCATGGAGGGGGGGCATGATGGAGCCAAAGGTAGCAGTTCTTTCTGGTTTCGGAATCAACTGCGAGACCGAGACCATGGCCGTTTTCGAAATGGCCGGGGCACTCGCCGAGAGGGTCCATGTCAACAGACTGGTTAGAGAGGAGGCTAGTCTGTCCGACTACCAGATCATGGCCATTCCGGGGGGATTCTCATTCGGAGACCACTTGGGAAGCGGCAGGCTACTCGGAAACCGACTCAGATTCGGACTAAGGGAACAGGTCAGGGAGTTCGTGATCTCGGGCAAACCGGTCATAGGGATATGCAATGGTTTCCAGGTCCTTGTGAAGATGGGCTTACTGCCTGGCGACGATGAAGTCAGCCTGACCCAGACCGCATCGCTGGCTCTGAACGACAGCGGGCGTTACGAGAACAGGTGGGCAACTCTTGAGTTTGATCCGAGCAGTCCGTGCATTTGGACAGACGGCCTCGAGCGAATCCGAGTCCCCGTCCGTCATGGCGAGGGCAAGTTCGTCACGGACGATGCCACTTTGTTGGACAGGTGGGCCGAGTCAGGCCAGTTGGTCGCAAGATACGTTAACCCAACCTCCGCATACCCTAGTTCCGGCGACGACATACTCCCCTACCCGATTTCCCCGAACCAGAGCTGGAGGAACGTTGCTGGCGTATGCGACCCCTCTGGCCTAGTTTTCGGATTGATGCCACACCCAGAGGCAAACCACTCCACATGGCTAGGTGCGACGTGGACCAGAGAGGACCTAGATCACGGAGAGGGAGAAGGAATGGCGATTTTCCATAATGCAGTCAGGCACGTCCTGCAAGCCTAGCCCAGAATCTCGAGTGCCCTCTTGAACGCTGCCAGCAACAAGACCACCACCAGTAACCCCCTGATCCCACCTTGAGTCGACACTCGAGACCCATACCTCGAACCAAGAAAACCACCCATCAGTACTACGGATGAGAATGGGATAAGTAGGCCAGGATCCAAGTCAAGCCTACCAGCAATACTCGCTCCAGCCAATCCAGCGAGTGAGTTTAACCAGACGAAAAGAGAGGTGGTTGCAGCGGCCTCCTTCGCTGTGGCCCACCTCCCAAGCATTAGAGCCGGTAGAAGGAAGATGCCACCTCCCAAGCCTATCACTCCACTAGCCAAGCCAATCCCCCCTCCGACTGCCATGGCCTTGGTAGTACTGGGCCGAAACACCTCGCTAACCCCTGCGTCACCCGAGACCAACCGCCAAGCCGCTACGATCAATGCGAGTGACAGCAGAGCATCGTACACTGCTCCTTCCACAAGCATGAAACCTCCAAGGGCGGCCATGGGCACGCTTGCGGAGACGAATGGAAGCGACAGCCCTCCGACATGGTGTCCTGACCTGTGGTAGTGCCAGAAGGCGATCCCTGCCACAATCAGATTTAGCGACCAAGCATATTGCTTGAGCCAAATAGCCTCCGATGCTGCAAATGTCGTCATCGACAGGACAGCCAGGTATCCCGAAGCTCCTCCGAGCCCAACCGAAGAGTACAGTGATGCCACTGCGAAGAGGGCCAATAGGACAAGCACCAACTCAGTGGAAACCACGAGGGTCGCTTTGGGAAGGACACTTCAACTCCACCGTTTCTCGACACCCATGGAGAAGGGAGTCCCTCTGGAGCGGGCATTGGAGATAGCGAACCAAATCTCAATGGAAAGAAAACCAGAGAGCCTGCCTCTTGATCAGGCAACAGGCAGGATACTGTTCGACGATCTAAGATCTCGAGTGGACGACCCGCGTTTCGACAACTCCGCCATGGACGGATGGGCCGTCAGAGAGGCAGACTGCCAAGAAAAAGGAGCGGTATTGAGGATAGTTGGAACCAGCCAGGCCGGCTCCGCGGGAGCTCCACTAGTGGGAGAAGGTGAGGCATGCAGCATCATGACGGGGGCTCCGATTCCAGAGGGGGCCGATGCAATTGTCATGGTTGAGGACTCAACGGTTCACGATGGCTCAGTCACAATCAATGGGCCAGCTAGGCCCGGCTTCATTCGCATGAGGGGCGAGAACCTCACTCAAGGCGAACGCCCCTTGAAATCCGGAAACATACTCACTCCATCCGCTATATCCCTTGCAGCAACAATGGGTCATGACACGGTTTCTGTGGTTCGACAACCTTCCATAGCAGTGATAGGAGTGGGCGACGAGCTGACGCCTCCGGGTGAACCCCTTTCGGAGAATTCGATTTACGAGTCAAATACATTCGGGATTTCCTCCCTTGTGATGAAGATGGGCGGTATCCCACGGAGATCCGACCTGATTAGAGACAGCATTGACGATCTGAGGGAAGCCCTGGATGAGGCAGCCGAGTCTTGCGATGCCATAATCACTAGCGGAGGTGTCAGTATGGGCCAGTGGGACATCGTCAGACAGATAATGGAGCAAGAAGGAGACATCAGGTTCTGGAGGATAATGATGAGGCCGGGGGGTCCTCCGCTCTTCGGCTCTTGGAAGGGAAAACCGCTCTTCGGACTCCCAGGCAATCCAGTAAGCAGCCATGTGGTCTTCACGGTCTTGGTCGCACCTTGGATGTCAAACAGCATGGGTTCGGGCGGAGCACAAGGCTCCAGTCTTGCAAACAGGGTACGAGTAACCATGAAGGAACCACTCAAGGGAGCCCCCGAGAAACTGTGTATGAGGAGAATCTCAATCAAGCAGGAGGGTGACAAGTTGGTAGCATCTACGAGCACTCACCAAGGAAGCGGGAACATCCACAGCATGGTTGCCCACAACGGGCTATCGCTGCTCCCTCCTGATACGAGTTGTGAAAAGGGCGACACTATCGATGCCCTATGGCTATTCTGAGCCATTAACCCTAATAGCGCCCGATTCCGATCCCCCCTCGTGTTCGCAGAGTGCATCGATTGCAGGGGCACGAAGGGCATGTGTGGAATTGCACCATGCCCACTTCTGTCTGAGGTCAAGCGCAGGCTCCCACAGAGAGAGGAAACCGCTCTTTCGGAAATGGCGGGCCCGAGCCCCCCTTCCCTATTCGTCGGAAGGTACGGTTACCCCAATGTCAGAGTCGGGCCAAGCGTGTCTTGGATTCAGGGTTCAGGAGGTGAGGCGCCATCCAGCGGGGACCCATCAGAGCTCTTCGGCCAACCTTTGGAGGAGGTGGCAGCCAGGCATGCAAACCTCGTCACTGGCAGCAGTAAAATGGGAATAAATACCACTAGAGAAACCAATCACATTCTCGAAGCCACCCAGGTCATAGCAATGTCGTCGAGCGCAGTCGAAGTCGAGCTAGACTTCGATCGCCCGGTACCAATCGGAGGGAAACCGTCCTTCGATACCATGAGCACCCCGCTAGGGCCATCCGGTGACTTGGTCAGCGCAGACATCGTCAGCCATGCCAGCATTAGCAGGAAGGTCGACTCAGTCGCTAATGAGGCTGATCTACTGGCAAACCAAGCCATGGAAGAGCTGACGTCCTCCGGAATCGGAGAGGCCCACATATCTAGGATCCTCTCCTCGGGGCTTCTTGGCAAGGAGGGGAAAAGGAAACTGGTCCCGACAAGGTGGAGCATTACTGCAACTGACGACACTCTTTCGAAGCAGTGCTGGGCGAGAGTCAGAGACCTCCCTTCACTAGACAAGTACATGGTGTTCGAGGCGACATACCTAGACAATAGATTCCACGTCATCCTTGCCCCTGGGCTTTGGGCATTTCAGATGCTAGAGGCTTGGTGCAGGGGATCCGTGTGGAGCTCCGTCGGACATGTACTGGAAGACTGGGAGGAGATGGAACCAAGGTCCGAATACGCACACTCGATCACGGGCGCATACTATGCCGCGCGACTAGCGGTTCTAGAGCACATGGAGGCAATAGGCAGATCAGGATCATGCATGGTTTGGAGAGACATCGGACCGGGTTATTGGGCACCCGTCGGCGTGTGGCTAATCAGAGAGACGCTAAGGAATGCAATGAAGGGCAAGCCAACGGTTTTTGACACATTGGCGGAAGCAGTCTCATATTTGGGTCAAAGGGTATCTTCACCGGAAGAAGCCAAGCGCTCTTGGTTCGCAAACAGAGGGAGGCAAACAACCCTTGAAGCATTCTGAGAAGACTGCTCATGAATGGATTGAAAGGAGCGCGCTGTGACTGCTTACTCTGGCCGAGGTGATGCGATGTCCGATAAGAAGAAGAACGGCTTCTCCAAGGATGGTTGGATAGAGGTAAAGGGAGCCCGAACTCACAACCTCAAGGACATTGACGTTAGCATACCAAGAGGGATGTTCGTGGTGATATCAGGAGTGTCTGGATCAGGAAAGTCCAGCCTCGCATTCGACACCCTCTATGCAGAGGGGCAGAGGAGGTATGTGGAGAGCCTTAGCTCCTATGCGAGGCAGTTCCTGGGTCAGATGAAGAAACCCGATTGCGATTCTATCGAGGGACTATCCCCCGCCATCAGTATCGACCAGAAGCAGGGTAGCCACAACCCCCGCTCAACTGTAGCCACAGTTACTGAGATGATGGACTACATGAGGCTACTATGGGCTAGAGTTGGCATTCCACACTGTCCCGAATGCGGCCGCGAGGTCAGCAGGAGAACCGTTCAGGAAATAGTAGACGACGTCCTATGGAGATTCGAAGGCCACGGCATCGCAATCTGGAGCCCTACGATTAGGAACAGGAAGGGTACGCACGCAGACTTGTTTACTGCACTGGTAGACCAAGGCTACCTAGCCGGCAAGGTAAACGGAAGGGAGGCAAGCTTCGAGGACCCGACCCGTTTGGAGAAGAACCTGAGGCACGATATCGACGTGCGAATTGACAGGATGCTGTTGACCCCGACAAACAGGCAGAGGCTAACAGAAGCAATAGAGTCAGGATTGAGACTAGGGGCAGGATCAGTTGCAGTGGAGAGCCTCAGCTCGCCCAAGCCCGGGGAGGACAACTCGGACGAGCAGAGATTCAGAACAGAAGAGGGCGAGGTAATCGCCTACTCAGAGGAGTTTGCCTGCCCCACCCACGGCTCATTCCTGCCTGAAATGAGCCCACGGGTCTTCTCTTTCAACAACCCACTGGGGGCTTGTCCCACATGTCAAGGCCTCGGGGTAGAGAGGTCATTCTCACATGAGCTGGTCATCGACAGGAATGCGACAGTTGGAGAAGGGTGCATAAGGCCATTTCGACGCTCAATGATGTCCGGATGGTACCGCAGCCAGATGACTCAGACCTGCGAACACTTCGGAATCCCAACAGACGTACCTTTCGGGGATCTGGACGATGACAGCAGGGACATCATGCTCAACGGATCGGGCGGTGAATCGATCGACTTCGAATTCAACTCAGAGAAGGGCTCTTCCTACACGATGTCCAGGCCATGGGAGGGCGTTTTCTCCCGGCTTGCCCGTACATACAAGGACACGAGCTCGGAACGCACTAGGTCCCGACTCTCATCGTTCATGACCGACGAACCATGCACAAACTGCCTTGGCGACAAACTCAATGATGCTGTAAGTAAGGTCACGGTGGGAGGCATAAACCTGCCTGGAATCTCCAAGTGCAGCGTTCTTGAGGCTCTCGCAGTTGTGCAGAACTGGAGGCTCGGGGGTCTGGATGACACATGGGAGAAGCTGGACCGCGAGGCGCCTTCGAGCATAACTGTAAGCGCAACGGAGAAGTTAGATGAAAGATCCATGTACATAGGGAGGGAGATAATCAAGGAGATAGAATCCAGACTTCGCTTCCTAGCTTTGGTAGGGCTGGACTATCTGACGCTAGATAGGAGGGCCAACACCCTCTCGGGGGGTGAGAGTCAGAGGATTCGTCTTGCAACTCAGATAGGGACCCGACTCACTGGCGTCATGTACGTCCTAGACGAACCCAGCATCGGCCTCCATCCTCGCGATAACGACCGACTACTAGAGACTCTCAGGGAGCTAACTGACCTCGGCAACACCCTACTGGTTGTTGAGCATGATGAGGCCACCATGAAGCAGGCAGATTGGCTGGTCGACCTAGGCCCGGGAGCCGGGAAGGATGGTGGTAGGCTGATTGTCAACGGGACCTACGAAGAGCTCCTAGCCAACGATGAAAGCCTGACTGCTGCTTACCTCTCTGGAAGGCAAACCATCCCAATCCCCGACGACAGGGTCGAGCCGACGAAGGATAGATGGGTCACAATCCGCGGTGCTAGGCAGAACAATCTGCAGGACATCCAAGTCGAGATCCCAATGGGTTGCATGGTGGCGGTAACCGGAGTTTCAGGCTCAGGAAAGTCCTCGTTGGTGACGGAGACTCTCGCCCCTGCACTTCTGAGGGAACTGCACGGCACCGACGCAACCCCCGGGGCCGTGGATTCGATTTCGGGTTTGGAATTGGTCGACAAGGCCATCGTGATCAACCAGTCTCCAATAGGACGAACACCCAGATCCAACCCAGCAACCTACACGGGTGCCTTTGGCCCGATCAGAGAGCTCTTCTCCCAGACGAAGATGGCCAAGGAGAGAGGGTATGAGCCAGGGCAGTTCTCGTTCAATGTCAGAGGCGGCAGATGCGAGGCGTGCAGTGGAGCAGGCTCGACAAAGCTGGAAATGAACTTCCTCCCAGATGTTTGGGTGACTTGCGATGTCTGCAAGGGCAAGAGGTACACAAGGGAGACCCTCGAGGTCAAGTGGAGGGGTAAGACAATTCACGATATTCTGGAGATGAGCGTGGATGAGGCATGCGAGTTCTTCGAGAACCAACCAAGGATTCACAAAATCGTCGAGACGGTACGCGACGTCGGTCTTGGATACATCCGCCTGGGACAGCCTGCGACAACCCTCTCAGGAGGGGAGGCGCAGAGAGTCAAGCTCTCCACGGAGCTCCATAAGACTCCCAGAAAGCACACTTTCTACATCCTCGACGAACCGACCACCGGACTCGCTCTGTCCGACGTTCACCAGCTCATAGAGGTCCTACTCAGACTACGTCGCAACGGACACACGGTAATCGTCATCGAGCACCACCTAGACGTAATCAAATGCGCGGATTGGATAATCGACCTCGGACCAGAGGGAGGCGAGCTAGGGGGGGAAGTAGTGGCAGCCGGACCTCCCGATGAAGTAGCCAGGGAGCCCGGCAGCTACACTGGCCAGCACCTAATCGAGATAATCTGATAAATTTCAGGCCAACACTTGAGAAGACCCCCACCAACCGAGTTCCAATGTACCGCTCAGGAAACCCAGCACTAAACGACTCAACTTTCGAGAAGTCTGCTTACACCGATGCACCATGGTGGGGAGGTCACGAGTCAAACATGATGACGATAGAGGGCGTGTCGGAGAAGACCGGGCTCCTACTACTAATCACTACTTCCACTGCATTGGCTACTGCATTCTCAATGCCCGAAGCCGCTCCACTTGCCTTCTTGGGTGCATTGGGTGGCTTCATAGTGGCGATGATAGTATTCATCTCCGGGTCAATGAATCCGATTCTAATCTGCACATATGCAGCATTACAGGGTCTATTTATCGGCGGAATGACTTGGTACTTCGAGATCCAACTCGCACTTCCAGGAATCGGATTACTCGCCGCCTTCCTGACCTTTTTGATCCTCGGGGGAATGATCACAATATACCGGGCCGGACTGATTAGCTGGGACAGAAACATGGCTATTGCAGTCACATCGGCAGTCTTCGCCATCTTTATGATATACATGGTTTCAATAGTGGGGGCGATAACTGGTTGGTTCCATTTCCCATACATCCATGGGTCAGGCCCACTGGGAATCGCATTTTCACTGTTCGTCGTCGGCATCGGAGCCCTATGCTTGGTGGCAGACTTCGACTTCATCGAGAGAGGAGTTCAGAGAGGAGCCCCGAAGCAGTTGGAGTGGAGGGCCGCCTTCGGATTAATGGTCACGCTGATATGGCTCTACCTAGAGATTCTGAAGTTGCTGGCAAAGATTGCCGCATCGAGGCGCTAGAACATGCAAACCGATCTTATCCTGGCTCTCGCAGCAGCCGGGGTCGCACTCGGCCTCTTCGAGGGTATTCGACCGGGTCCGCTACTTACGATGGTGATCCGGGAGACCCTCACCGGGGGGTGGTCAGCTGGAGCAAGAGCAGCATCCGCACCGATATTCACCGACGGCCCCCTCATCATCGTCAGCGTCTTTCTATCGGGGTGGGTTGCAGAAAAGCCCTCTATTCTGTTCCTTATCTCTCTACTTGGGGCTGGATTCTTGGTTTGGTTTGGGATGGACTGCTTCAGAATAGAGCCACCCGATCAAGACATAGCACAGGCGGAGGTCACGGGCTCTTTCAGGAGGGGGGTGATGACCAACCTGCTGAACCCGAACGTCTACGTCTTCTGGTTTCTCATCGGAGGACCGCTGATGGCTGCCGCCGCAGACGAGGAACCACTCGCTCCAGTAGCCTACGCCCTCTCCTTCCTCGTTTCAATCATCATCGTCAAGGTCACGATCGCTTACTTCTTCCATCGCACGAGGGGCAGGCTCTCGCCCCGGGGGTATCGTTTCGCCCTCGGAGTATGCGGAATCGGGATGTTCGCATTCGCCGCTGGTTTCGCTTACCAGGCATATGGGCTCGTTCCAGATATCTTCTGAACGAGAATCAAAGGGTGCTGGGACCGCCCACGGGCATCTCCTGGACCGACGCGCCGGCCCTTAGGGAAGGCCCGACAGCAATGGTCCCGTATATCCCCTGGTCCACTATGTTGTGAGATAGCCCGAACCAGGGGCGTCCATGCGCATCGACTAGTATGTCGATGAAGTCGCCAAAACCCCCGCACCTGTTGTAACCGCAGTCCGCCGTAGTATCCAATGGGTCCCCAAACCCATTGACCTGCACCGTCGTAATCAGAGGCATATCGCTGAAAGCGTCTGTAATCATCCCGATGTATCCATTCCAATTGTCTCCTCCAGAATCACCGAGATATGCGAACGCAACCATGCCTGAGTCACCAGCAGCAATGGCAGGGAACCCGGTGCCATTCAATCCTGCGGGCGGGGCAATCATCAGAGGGGCGCTCCAACTCCCCCCTTCGTCTGTTGAATAGCTATAGTAAGGCATGTTGTCAGAACCCATCCACATCGCGTGGACGTTGTCATCCTCATCGGGATAC
>Ga0208277_1000580_pt1 | contig 21321 bp, 13 predicted proteins | sample ETNtaG_5_FD_185782 | JGI IMG/M metagenome (GOLD analysis project Ga0208277, IMG submission 185782) | Marine microbial and viral communities from oxygen minimum zone, Eastern Pacific Ocean - ETNP201406SV205 (SPAdes) (version 2) | ecosystem: Environmental > Aquatic > Marine > Oceanic ...
TCCTGGCGGTAAGAATTCAAGCGATACACTTGCCAGCCGAACGTCTCTCGATGCTTTTGACTCGACCTTTTCAAAAATCGAAGAAGGCGATACAGCCCCCGCAGGTCATGAATCTGTACGAGGAAGTAACCAAGAAGCACACATTTCAAGAATCATTGTAATCGAAGATGCTGACTATCTTGGGCATAAGCGCCAACCACTTCTTCGCCGAATGATGGAATCAACCAGTCAAACATCCCGATTTATCTTCACCGCTCAAACGCCTTCGAGGCTTATTGATGCACTACGAAGCAGAACACAACACATACGCCTCTCGGCAACACCTCGAAAAACAATTGAAAAACGTCTTGAAGAAATATGCAAGCGTGCTGGAGTTGAATCCACACGAGGTATACTAGGCGACATAGCTCACGTAAGCGATGGCAATCTAAGGAAGGCCATTTTCACCACTGAGATGCTATCATTAAGAGATCTACTTGACGACCGAAGCAATCTACAGAAACTCCTCAAGGCAACATCAACCAGCGATGTTCAAATCATGTTGGAAGAGGCTCTCCGCGGCCGTGTTGTTGAATGGAGATGGGTCAAAGAAGGCGTCAAGAATGTACGACAACTGAAAGGGGCAATGGGGATCTATGACAAAATCATCTCCTCCCAAAGCCTTGAGGCTGAAGATGTTGTTGAGCAAGCCCATCAAGTGTTGACAAGCGGACGATTAAATCTTGAAGAATCAACCCTCACCGCTGCTCTGCAAGCGATTGCTGGTTGCGATATGAGGCTTCGAAGATCCGCTCAAGGACGCATTCAAATTGAACACATGTTGTTTGATATCGCCAACATCAATTCATCGTAATCTCCTTGATGGAGGGCGGTTTGGCATCGATGGGCGTGTAGCACAGCTGGATAATGCATCGGCCTCCTAAGCCGAAGATCGCGGGTTCGAATCCTGCCGCGCCCGCCAAACCTTCCGATTCACATCCAATGAAGCGAAGCACACTTATGTGGCGTTTCTCTCACAACAACTGAGCGAGATGGAACCAGAGGACGAATCCATTATCGCTCGAACGAGACGGACTCTCAAATCCCTTCCTGACCCCTATGGTCATGGTTTCTCCCGCAGCGAAGATCCGTTGGCACGAACAAGAGAGGCTTGGGAAAAGAGCGAACAATTGAGGATGAAAAGCGGAAAAATAGCAACGAACCCCTTCTTCCTTTTTTTCAGAAACATCGTTGGATTTAGCATTGCAGGTATGTCGCTTCTGTTTGTAATCAATCCTTCATTCCTGCCTTCTAACCCGCTTTTGGTGCTTTCAATTTGGCTTATTCCACTTCTTGCGGCATTCGGACCACCTATTGCGGGAAGTGAAGCTACATGGTCTGCGGCCGAAGCAAAAATCTCTCTTCGTGAACAAGGAGGAATTGGGGACGGTAGAAGACATACTCTACGTGCCCAACCAGGGATGGATCGTATTCTAGAAGGGCTACGAGACGGACGCCGCCAAAATAACATCAGTGCTTTTCTAGCAACAACATCGCTTACATTGCTCTGCTTATCGACGTTGATTACACCAAGGACCGTGGCTTGGAATCTTCTTCTTCTCATCTCTATGACATCGGGTATAGGATTGAGTATTCACTCAATACTAACAACATTCTACGTTCGTCTACAAGCCGACTCGATGCCGTTACTGATCCATTATGCTCCAACACATCACCCCACTCAACTTGGCTCTCCATTAGGGGAGTTGCTCTTCGCCCATCTTGATCCAGATTCTCAAATTGAGTGGAGTTCATGGGAAGAAAGATTCACTTCCAGCATTTTGCCTGGGACGGATCCGATTCAGGCCAGAGAACGCCTCCTTTTCCTTCTTCATCTCCATGCAACAGATGTTGTTTCACCAGAACACGTCATCGAATCACTTCGTAATTTCATGCCACCAGAGGCGATAGACCGTACTTTACTCCAAGTAGACTCGTTCTTTAATTGGAGATCCATCCAACGTTCTCTGGAACATGCAAGGGCTTGGCAACCGGGAGCCTTCCGTTTATTCGAGCGATTACAAAACGATCTTCTTACCGGATCCCCTGAAATTCTCCTTTCACCTTGGAGAATGGACATCTCCTTGGATACAATGTGTTATGATGGCTCAGGAAGTTTGTTTATTGCACTCAATAACCAAACATTTGACTCCACACACGCTCGTGTAGAAGTTCAAGTTCCAGGGGGCAAGCCTGAATCAATCAATCACAGATTCGAACTTATGCCCTGCCCGCCACCAACAAAGTCGGTTGAATTAACACATCCTTCAGATGATGACGTCCTCGATTGGTTGCCGCGTTACCTTGAGCGAACAGTTGTACTTTGGATAAACGTGGCCTGGGACAGGCAATTCAAGGGAGATGCGCAAGTACAAGTAACGCTCAGAGACGATTCAGAAACCGTCCTTGGCTCCCGGATAGTGCGCACATTTGTTACGCCAAGAGAAAGCCATCAACGAGGGGATAGAATACGAGAACTCCTTCGTGCTCGGAGGTTTTCCGACCTTCCTATTCCAGAGGCTCGAGGAGAATCAATTTCTGGTTGACCAAGCGCTTTCCTTATGGCAGGGCTTCACTTCCCCTCAAATATTGGGGGTCTAATATGGAAGCATGGGACATCGTAGTACTTGGTGACGGGCCTGCTGCTCTAACCGCAGCAGCAGAAGCTGCAAAAGGTGGCGCCAACGTCTTGATGATGAGTTCAACAGGATTAGGCGATGGCGGTAATGCTGCTATGAATGGCATTGCATGCCACATCCAGGAAGAAAGCAATCGCGGTCATCGCGAAGATACGATTCGAGCAGGAAACTTCCTCTCAGATCAAGATATTGTAGCGCAGTATACAACCGATGCACTTCGAACAGTCGACCTTCTAGAACGCCGAGGTGTAAATTTTCGCAGGGATGCAAAAGGAATTGTGAAAGGACATCATGGTTCAGGCCATAGCAAACCACGCCTGTGCAATGCAGGAGACGCAACAATCCGAGAATGTCAACAAGTTCTAGAAGAACAATGCATGAAATACGGGGTCACCAGAAGAGGCGATCAAATCCCTCTCGAACTCGTTCATACAAACTTTTCAATCAACGGTATTACAACACTCGACATGATCAATGGCCGAGTTCTAACCGTACAATGTAAAGCACTGATTATTGCAGATGGCGGATTTGAAGGCGCATATACAACAGGTTCAACATCTCTTGGAATGGATATGGCCTATCGGGCCGGAGCTCCATTGAGAAACATGGAATTTGTCGCCCACGCCCCGCTAGGTGTCGTTGGCACTAACATGATTATTCCTCAATCTATTCTCTCCGATGGGGCTACACTTTACACGCCTTCTGGAGCCGCCATCGATGTATCTCCTTCCACAATGACTTCTGAAATTTGTTCGAAGATGAACGAAGCAGGCACAACAGTATTGGACGCACGTGAACTTGGCGAACACGTTAGTTGGTGGACAACGACATTCGACCAAATCAAGCAACGCCTCGGCGTTGACATGCATCGTCAAACCATCGAAGTTGCGCCACGGCCAAACCACACCTTGGGAGGTCTTTCCACCGACGAGAACGGCAGGGTTGTTTTGCAAACATGGGCGCGATGGTTCGCTGGTCTTTACGCAGCAGGAGACGCAGCATCCAGCGGACTTCATGGTTCTGATGTCTTAGCAGGTAATCGTTTATTGGAAGCAATATGTACTGGTGTTTCAGCCGGGTCTCACGCCTCAGAATGGATTACAAAACGGAAATTTACCGGTGCTCCAGCACTTGAAGAATCCCTTAACATCACAGAAGCAGAACTGAGCATGCTCGGCGCAGAATCAGACGGGCCTGTTCAAAGGCTCAAACCCGTTGTTCAGCGTCTAAGTGAACTCCTGACATCGACCCAATCTCCAGCCATTGAAGCAACTGCGCTGTCAAATGCTTCAGAATCCCTCCACCGACTTTCGATCAGAGGCGAACAACTTCATTGCGATGAAACATCATTGATTGCGAATCAAAATCTCCTCGAAATATTAAGAGCCCAAGCTGCAATCCGTCTGGGCCTTGCTAGCGTCAGAAGTTCTGAATTAAGAACAGAGTCACGAGGCCTCCACCAACGCTCAGATTTCCCTGACCAAGATGACGAACAAATTCATCACAATCTTGTTTACAATGATGGCTCAACAGGGACACTCGCTCTAAGAAAAGGGCCATCAGGAAATTGGATTCTCAACCCTACTTCTGCGGTTTGATTATCTGTAATGGATGATTGGTCGTTCCATGGCCGAGAAATCATTGTTCGAACACATATTATCTGGCGATATTCCTTCACACAAGGTTGGTTCTGGAGAAGGATGGTATGCCTTTCTTGATATTTTCCCAAGAAGAGAGGGCCACACGCTTGTGATTCCAACGACTGCAGTATCACGTATTGCTGATCTGTCAACACTCGAACGTTCACAGTTGATGGAGGGGGTTGCGGAAGTACAACGTCTTTTGACAATGAAATTCGCAACAACAGATTTCACCATCGTCATTCACGATGGTCCACTTGCAGGCCAAGAAGTCCCTCACGTACATGCTCACGTGCTTCCACGAACAGAAAATGACTCTGGGAAGACATTGGCTGCAATGTGGCCCCCTCAAAGTCAAGATATTGACCATGAGAAACTAAGTGTCTTGGCTTCAGAACTGCGGATGGAGGGGAACTGAATGGCAAAAGGAGTTGCAGACTGGGATGGAGCAGTAGACCATCGAGGAGAGGCTCTACCCGTTCTTTCCAAGTCCTCTGCGAATATGAAGATGGAAAAATTACTGAACACGCCCATGCCATCTTACGACAAAGAAACACCAGGGTCCTATTTTTGGACCAAACTCGCGTTTTTCTTTTGTCGTAGAACTGCAGCAAATCAGTTCCGAACAATTGAGTACTCTGGTACCGAAAAGATACCATCGGACCGAGGATCACTTTGTACATCATGGCATACGAATGGGCTCATCGATCCACTCGGGATTATGTTAGCACATCCAAAGGAATTCGTAATGGGGGGGCGTCATGACCTGGTAACGCGGCCAGTACTTTCTTTCTGGACTCGAAGGTTAGCGGTGCAACCAGTGGTTCGGAAAGCAGAATTGCTCCGAGGAGGTTGTTCGGAAGAAGAGGCAACGAATCTTAATGGCCGCTCACTACTTACTCTCGCCACAGGCATCTCCAGCGGTTTTGCATGTGTGCTTTTCCCTGAAGGAACAAGCCATGATCTGTCCCACATGCTCAGATTTAGAACAGGTCCAATGAGGACTGTCCTAGCAGCTGCAGCAATCGCAAAGGCGAGTGGAGACAAATGTCCAGTTCTCCAACCCGTTGGATTACATTTCAGAGTGCGCCATCATTACCGAACAGACATGTGGGTGGAATTTGGCGACCCCCATTATCTTCCTGAAGATCAGATTCCCGAAGATCTCATCGAAGCAGTAAAACAACGGCAATGGGTCGAGCCTCCTCAAGAACTTGTTCGCTCTCTCAGAGACAACCTTCGCCCACACCTCCATCCTCTTACGCCAAATGTATCTTCTTGGGATGAACACGGAGGCACACATCTGATTGCTCAAGTGGAATCACGTATTGAAAACAAACCACTTCGGACCTGGAGAGAAGAAGTCATTGCAGCCCGAGAGGTTCGCGACAGATATCAAACAGAACTCGAGCATATCGAATCTAAACCTGTAAAAATTGAACATCCAGTACTTGACCAAGGAATAGAACTACACAGAAAACTCGGTGAAAGAAATTTAGATGGACGGGATTTGAATAAGGACGCGACAGGATTGAGAAAAGGAAATCCACTTCGCTTAGTAGATGCTGCAATCCGAACGAGCGTTATGGCTGCGTTGCTCCCGATATTCATCGCCTCTCTTTCAATTCAGATGTTCTTGGGCCGGTACTTGGGTGACAGAACAGATGAAGGAGTCGATGCAAGAACAACTTACCAGTTCTTAGCTGCAATGTTTGGTTGCGTCCTCATGTGGCCGTTCATATCTCTTCTAACGACGGGTACATTGTGGTGGTTTGAGAGTGAACTTGAAACAGTTCTTTCGTTCGAATGGACTCAAATGTTTGGCGAATCTTCTGCAATGGTTGCAACAGCAATCCTCGCCGTGTATCTTTGTTCTATCCCTGCTTTTTGGGTAACTGGACGAATATTCGGATTTTGGTGGGATTCCTATGTCGATACAAAGAAAGCATTTCGACGTCTTACTGCCTCAAGTACCTACAAGAACGAACTGGCAGAGAAACTGACTCATCTTCGGCAAAGTTTAGTCAGCGAGAAGCGTTGAGTTCAAATTCATCGACCGCGAGGAAGGGACATGGTGGGTAGGGAACACATCAACGATATTCGCAAATGGCTTGCCAGCGAACGTCTCGAAATACGAGACAAAAATGATCCGCGAGCGGAAGCCCATTTCCTCATCAAATACCCTCCAGGCCCCCAAGGCCACATGTTCGCAGTCGTCGTTCCAAAAGGTCGTGATTTGGTGTTTGTCTCAAGCATGACAAGAGTCGATCTTGGTCAACAAGAACAAATGAAAGAACACATGAAAGAAGAGTCTGAAGTGTGGAGTGAATGGGTGCACGAATGTCGTCTGACACTGATGAAGGCTGAACTCGACTGGGGCATACATATGGGCCATGATGGTAAAGAAAAGCCAGGACCACTCCAAGCATTCAATGTAAGTCTACCAATATGGAATGATGGATTGAACAAGAATGCATTAATGCACTCTCTCCGAAGACTATGGCTTGCAAAACTCAGCATGATTCATGAAATTAAATTTGCATATGGCCCTGGGAAAGGTGAACCAGGCCCAGTTGATGATTGGGCAAATCAAGAGAAAAAATCCACTTCTATCAATATCGAGGAACCTGCAAAAATTGAGTTCAATGACACCATGCCGTTTGGCACCGGTTTAGATCCAGAAGAGTGGGCCTGAGAGCAATTTCATTCTCTGATAATCTGACGCCTAAGGGGCGCGGTTAAGTACTGGACTTGTATGGTTCGAGGTACCACAGGTGATACTATGCGTCAAACAACAAAATCATTTACTTTAGTCAGCTTAATGCTCCTTTCAGCATTTTCTGGATTAATTATCGGAACCGAAGAAGCTGAAGCTTCACAAGTTGTCATTACAGAAGCCGTTCGTATCGTTGATGGAGGAACTGCATCCGATGCTCAAACAACAGTCGCATCCGATAGTGAAGGCAACGTACATGTCGTATGGACTCGAAACAATCAGCACCTGTATTACTCCATGCTATCGCCTCGTGGAGAAACGCTAATCGATGCTACTCAGATCACAAATCCTGGACTTCACAAAGTATGGCACCCAGACATGGTCATCGATGATAACGACCGAATTCACATCGTTTGGGCGGATAAATCCGGCCAATACAAAATCATGTACACTTCACTAAATCCTTACCTTGCACCTTTGGATGGTATGGCTGCTGAAGACAGCGGAATCTCTCAAATCGATGACACCATCCTTTCCATGCGTGCTCAAGACAGAGACTGGCCATCAATTGATGCAGATAGCAAAGGCAACCTACACATTGCATGGCAAGATTCCTATGACGAACTTCAGATGTTCTTCAATCAACCTCAAATCTACTATACCATGATTCAACCTGAATTCGCTTCTGGAAGCATCCTCACTCTTTTCGAAGACACTCTACTTACTCCAATCATTGGCCACAAGGGCCACCCCGACATCGTTGTCGACTCAAACGATCTTGTTCAGATTGCTTGGGATGACACTCGAGGAGGCAAGGTCGAACTCGTCTTCATCGTCGATACATCGGGTTCAATGTATTCTGAATGGGCAGATGTTTGCACGGTTATTTACGGTGGAAACTTCGCAGCAGGAGGATACTTCCAAGGTTTGAAGCCAATGCTTGAAGAAGGAAACATGACCGTTTACGAGACCATTTATGGACTCGGAAACTCCCTACCAGGTGCTGCAAGCAGTGGTAACTGTGCAACGCACAACAAGAACGCTGGACCGCGTTCAACCGCTCTCGGAATAGCACCTGGGGACGACTCTGGTGGAATTAGAAAACTCCCAGGTACTGTATACAACGGCAATACCTACTCCGGATATTCTGGTGAAGATTGGGGCCCAGGGACAAACTGGGCTTGCCTGTCTTGGAAGGATGCTCAAGGAAACGTTCCAGGAAATCCGCCAACACAAGATGACCACAAATGGAATCCAAACGCAACAAAGATTGCAATCCCTATCTCCGATGAAGGTCCAAAGGATGGAGACCCAGCACAGCAAGCAGATGACACCACTTCAATCGAAGAAGCTCACGACAACTGCGTTATTGCTGGAGTCGTTCCAGTCGGAATGTACGGTCAAACATATGGTGGAGCAACAGGTGTCCAATCTCACTTCAAAGATCTATCACAATGTCCAAACGGTATCCAAAGTACCGCTACACGAAACTGCCCTGCCAACACAATCCGCTCAACAAGTGCTGGCGGACAAGTCTACGAATTCCCATCAGGAACTGGAGGCGCAAGTTCAATGGCTCTTCTCGTCGAAGCAATGGTTTACATCTCCACAAATAATTCTCGTGAAATCTACATGTCGGTTCTAGACCCATACGGTAAGATGGACAACGATCCAAGTTGGACCCCTGGTGTCGCAGGAACTGTTGTACAGAATGGAGGCTATGTTGAAGACACTGGCAAGGGATCAGAAGGACATCTTATCGTTGTCAACGATACACGTGTCACCATCGATGACGCTTACTCATTCCACCCATCTATTGGTGTGGACATGGAAGGCAACACGCACATTGCGTGGATGGACGGCCGAGATTATGGATTTGAAAAGGATGTTAACTACGAAGTGTACTACACCAAACTTCGTCTACAAGGTGCCGGAGAATTCGACGGCCGTGATGATGGATTATCCACATATGCGATCAAGAAGATTAACGATACGCCTATCTCGAATGTAGAAACATATGCTGGCTTACCACAAAACGCCCCATGGGGAGGAAACTCTGTATTCCCTTCACTCCTAACAGATGATCAAAACCAAATTCACATCGCGTGGGTTGACTCAGGCAACACCTCTGCTGGTGAAGAAATCCAGTATGTTCGCCTCAACCACACGAATTTGGAAGGCGACGGATTGACTGCTCTTGATCCATGGGAAATTGTACCGATTACGAAATGGTCTTCAAACAAACTGGGTCCGAACTCAGGATATAAGCCAAGCATAGGAATGCCTCCAGCATTCTCAAACGATCTCGGTAGCGGAGCCCACGTTGCTTGGTCTGACACAAACAAGTGCAACGACCAAGCCAACAACAACCGATTTACTATCTGCTACTCGCACGTTCTTACAGGACAAGTCGATGTAGAATTTGAGGAAGGAGAAACCTTCTATCATGTGATTGAGCCAGGTGAGCAAACCATCTACAATCTGTCCATGAATAACTCAACGCCAGGTCCTAAAGATCTGGTTGCAGATACATACGGTCTTAACATCACAGGCGTCCCAACAAACTGGACAGCAACACTGTTCTTCGCTGACAACCATACTGCAATCTTCCCAGATACTGCAATCTTCCTCGAAGGTGGCGAATCTATTCGCTTCTACCTCCGTGTTCGAGCGCCGTCAATCTATCAAGCGAATGCGGATGAGCTCGCTGAAATACGGGTTGATGCGAAGTCCTACAAAGATCCAGCAATTCGTTCTGAATTAACCACTCTAACACTTATGGACGTTGTACACGGAATCGATTTGGATACTTCCCACAGCGTCGCTGACGTTGAACAAGGACAAACAGCCATCTTCTCAATTACGATTACAAATACAGGAAACGTAGCCGATACATTCCTCTTCTGGGATCCACAAACTCTCGAAGGAAGACAAGAATGGCTGCTACCATTCGCATGGGACGTTAATTTCCCAATGAGTGTACAACTTGACCCTCAGCAGACTGTAACAAAGAACCTAGAGATCAATGTTCCAACCTCAGAAGACCCTGGTGCGTTTGTCATATTGCTCAAGGGCTGGTCTGCAGGTGAGCCGATTAAGTCCGTAGAGAAAGGAACCTATGATATTCTTGAACTAGGTGTCTTTGTATCGATTCGTTCTTCGAACAACATCATGATGAATATCAGTGATCAATCAGCGCGAGTAACGCCTGCGCCGTATATGCCTACTGCGCTTGAACCGAATTGCCATACCTTCGAGATCGATGTCACCAAGAATTTCGATTCAGGAGATCTTGTATTCTCTACACCGGGAACAACAGAAAATGAAGATAATTGGACCATTGATGTCATCTTCCCAACAGGATTGCCTCTCAACCCAGATGGCGTTTCACGTTCTTGGATTATTCTCAATGGAGATGAATCAAGAACTCACGAGGTCAAGGTTAAGGTCTGTGCTCCAGATGATTCTATTGCAGGTCTCGGAAAGGCGGTAACACTGAAAGCAAATCTGAAGGGGTACCCTAAGATCTCTGCATCAAAGATTCTCCAAGTTGATATCAACCACGTTTACAAACTTGACACATCCATCGATTTGGGAGAAAACACCGACATGACCGTCAATCCAGGTGATTCAATCACACTTCCAACAACTGTCATGAATGAAGGAAACGGTCCAGACCGATTCGACTACACGCTTGCCCGTGTTACTGATTCATCTGGCGTCGACGTCATTTGGGATATTGATGTGCCACGGAATACGCTTGCAGAACTCGATGTAGGTTCAGAGCAATTGTTCGAAGTTCTGATGAACATTCCTCAGCAAGTACCAGCTGGAGAATACACTGTAGTATTCAACACATACTCTGAACAATCCTATCCTGACGCATCAGGCCGCATGACACGATTGCGTGACGTTACAACGTTGCAGGTAACTGTGAACGAATTCTATGACATGCAAATCTCAATGGATCCAACCGTTGAAAACGATGTCAAAACCACTGCCCCAGGGCGTATTGTTCGATTCGTTGTAAACATTACAAATGCAGGAAACGTTCCAGATGTTCCAACACTGGATAACCACACCTCAACAAAAACAGGGTCGGATCTTGTGTGGACCGAAACTCCTGGAATGGGAACTCTTGACGGATGGGGCGTATCATGGAAGATTCTACGGCAAGTAGGACTTGACCTGGAGAGCGAAGAAGACTGTGTTGTCACAGAATCAACAGCAAGCTCCTTCCCAGTAGACAGCTGTGTCTATCTCCAAGACATCAATGAATGGCGACTTCCTGAAATGGCTCCTTACGAAACTTACACCATGGTAGCAATTGTTTCCATTGATCCAGGCGCACAACTTCTAACAAGAAGCCTTGGATTGAAGGTAGTTTCAATGATGGGCGGCATGGAAGATGGTGGAGATCACGACGAAAGTGCTGCATGGGATGGAGACAGTCTTGATACCAATGAAAAGATAGTCACAGTAAGCCTCCGTGCTCCTGACTTGGTAGTCAGACTTGCTGCTACAGACAAGACATCAGCAGATGTAGGCGAATCTATACCAATCAGAATTGAAATTGTGAACACTGGAAACGTCCATGCCACAAACGTTGAAGTTATTCTCTGTGAATACGATGATGACGATATGAAGGATACTATTCGTAAGAACAACAACATGTGCGATGAAGAAAGCATCGTCATGCGACAAGAGATTGGAGCAATCGACAAGCCTGATGATTCACAGAAAGATGGGAAAGTTGTTGAATTGTACATGCTTTACCCAGTTACTGCTGGAACCAAGAACGTATATGTGGTTGTTGACCCGGGTAACAACATCGTCGAAGCAAGCGAAGGAAACAACGTTCTTCGTATCTCGAATGAACTTGGATCTTCTAATCCGTTCCTCGATGTTGCAGGAGAAGTTGCTGGAAAGGTAGCTCTTCCAACAATGATTGTTCTTCTCACCTTTGCTCTCTTCGGTGTTCTCTTCCTTGTCGGAAAGGGACGCAGAGCAGACGTAAAGGATCGAATGGCTGAACAATCTTCTCTGATGTCTGTACTTGGCTCAGAAGACTCTGATTGAAGTCTAACCTAGCCACCAGCGAAGAGAGGAGTTGTCGCTAATGGCGACAACTTCACCAGATCTGTCCGAGCGTTGCCTTTCAACCAATTCTCGTACACGCGTCATGACGGCAGAGATATCTTTCTCAGAAAGTTGCAATTCTTTTGCCATCAAACCAAGATCAGGCTGTATTCTTGGAGTTTCGATAAGAGCGTGCACCATTGTCCGCTGTGAGTAGTTTTCGAAATCAGAATCGACTGCAGCAGAGATACGTCCTCTAATTTGTTGATGTAAAGCGATTAAAGCATCTCGTTGCCGATCTAATGCTTCAAGTTGAACATTGAGTTGATCAAGATGGAGAACACCTTCAGTAACGCTAATCTTTTTGCGTCCACTGACTTGTTCTGCGATTGGTATAACCTCGGAAGGCAATTTTGAACTCAACCGAAGAGGGCCTCCGGAGGGAAGTTTTCTTTTTTCAATCTTGAAGAGATCAGGGCCAAGATCAATCCGTAATGAAAAAGCCTCCTGGACTCGGAAAATAGTTCTTGGAGGTCCACCTTTTTCACTTGCAACCTGCATCTTTTCGACGAATCCTCCATTCTCTAATTCCCTCAAATTCTTCTTGATAGCCTGCTGACTGATTCCAATAAGTTCAGCCAACTGCATAGGATAATGAGGTTCCCGAACAAGGCGCTCGAGAATCAATCTGCGGGTCTTATTTTGAAGAAGATTCAATGTTTTATCGAGGTCACCCATACTACTCAACCTGTAGTTACGTAGCGCCCCCCTCATTTGAACTCGTCGAAAATTTCAGAGGCGAAATCAGTCTTCGTCCCAAGATTGCCAATCTTGGTTCTCTGCTTTGGGTATCTTTCTACTTGGTTTTTCCACTTCAACCCGAGCCTGTTTAATCGGCTTACTTGCTACAACCGAACTTCCAGGGGAAGTAGGGAATGGATCTGGAACAGTTTCTTCTTCAGGAGTTGATGCAGAGTCTACATCTCCTCTCATCAGCGCATAGACTTGTTCAGTGGTGAGCATGCTTCCAGCAGCGACATGCTGTTGACCTCCCATTTGTACCTGAGAGTTTGGTGCCTTTGGACTCACATATTCTCCAGTCCGAATATCGAAATCAAGACCATCGATTGTATCGTCCCTTTGTTGATTAAGCTGTGCTTGCACGTTATCAGGAGTATAATCTGTAAGTGGCATGAGGTTACCATCAGGCCCTACAACAACCATGACATTCTTCTTTCGATTTTGCGAGAAGGCTAAGAGCACTCCAGATAAGGGGAGGAAGAGAATTCCTAAGCAACACAACAGACCTCCGGCAAGGAGAGATGTCGATGAAAGAACACCATCTTCCATGCTATCTATGGATGTAAACCAAATCGTTTCGTTTCCACATTCGCCATCACATTCAACTTCGAGAATGTATTCTCCTTTGTCAACAATAACCCACGTCCCAAGAGTATCAAAGGCTTGTCCATCGCTTGACATTGCTTCCCAATCGAGTTTGCATTTGGATTCCTTAAGCGGCTCTTTAATCAGAGAGACATCAAGTTCAGAAAGAGTCACGTTACCATCGAATCCAGTACCATAAGCACGGTAACAACCTGCATCATCTACTTCGATGAGTGTTTGTGGATCTGTTTCTGTGTTTATGACTGCAATGTTGTTGTTGCGAGGATCTAGTAACTCGTCTACTGTATCCATTTGAGAAAGGAGAAGGACACTGCCAAGAACTAAACTGACTAATGATGCAATCAAGATTCGGAAGGGCCAACGGCTCTTCTTCTGTTCCTCCATATTCACGTCGAAGCACCACTCCTCAAAGAAGGCTCGCTTTATTGAATCAGTTTAAACCGAGTTCTGCTAATTTCTCAGGCAAGTATGTTTCAGTAACGAAATCGAGACCATACTTTGCTAACGATTGCTGTTCAGCCTTCTTTCCAATTTCAAGCATCATATTGATTTGTTCTTGCCACCAACCATCTGCAAACCGAGGGTCGCTTAATTCAGCATTCAACGCTTCTATGTCTTTCTTTGAGAGATCATCGCTTGGTAAATCGTAGGCGAGAATATCGTCAGCAGTAATCCCCAGATACGTCGATGAAGGGGTTGCAAGATATTCGGATATGTGCGCTGTCTTGATAGCACCATAAGCGATTGAGGCAAAGATTCTGAAAGACCAAGGATCACCGTCAAGGAAGACGACTACAGGCAGATCCCATTCTTCACTCATCCTCTTCATGATTCTTCGAGTTGAACGCGCAGGCTGTCCTTTCAAATGGAGTAATGCACAATCGAAATCCTCATCAAAACCATTCTCAACTAAACGATCAAACATACCACCAGTCTCAATTGCCATGATAAATTTGACATCATGCTCCAAGAATTCAATCTTCTCTTTCTCGACATTGTATGGGACACCATAACCACTGTCTCCGACATCATCTCTTGCATTGATTCGCATCCATTGCCCACGTCGGTTTCGTTCACGCAAGGTGACGTTACCAATCATTCTCGCCCCATCTTCTTCAGGACGAAGTTTGAAATCTTCTCGCAGACATCGTGTTACGATTTCTAAATCTTCAGCAAGATTGTTGCTTTCATTTTGGCCTTGGAATTTCCCGAGACCCCATCCTTCCGAAATATAGTACATTTCACGAAGCGTGGATGATTTACCGTCATCAATCATGCCTTCAATGAACTCAATGACGTGTAAAGCTCGAAGTAATTGCTTTGCAGAACCTAGGCTTGTAGCGTCACGAATGGTTTGCTTCTTTCCATACTTGTAAACTCCAAGTTTAGGATCAAACCCGATGTTATTCTTCGTTCGCACTGGTAATGTCATTGTAGGAGGGTCTCCCTTGACAATACGGTCATACATTTCACGGACAACACCATGTAGGGCCAATTTCGTTTCTTCAACAGATTTGCGTATAGCTACCATTAGTAATCACCTCCAAACAACGTCGTTTGTTTTGTTTCTCCAGAATCAGTATCTGGAATATCTTGTGTTTCAGTCGATGCCTCAACTTCAGGAATAACCTCCTCTTGAGGAGGAAGAGCTTCTTCTTCATCAGAATCGCTTAGAACATCTTCAGCAAGGTTCTCTTGCTCAATGAATGCTTCTTCTTGTCGGCGTATTTCCTCCAAGAGTTTCTCATCCATCTTAGTTGCACCAATGACTTCTTGAGAACCTCTGTAGAAGACATCAGTTTCATTCCAATCTCCCTTTTCCAGATTATCAAGGCTGTATGTAATGACAGTTTGAACTCCAGGTTGCAGCGTCTCAAGTTTCCAGGCCCATACGCCTGTTGCTTCCTTTCTTCCTCCGAGTTCATTTCCTATCATTTTCGCACCTTGTTTTTCAGGCCAAGTAACCAGCATTGTGTAGGAACGGGCTCTTGATGTGTAATTATACAAAACAATGTGGACATCAGTCTGCTTTGTTTCCTTATTCCATGTTGTCGTCGTTTCAGCAATGACTGCAGACATAATCTTTGTAATTGAAGCAGCCAAATCAGGCACTGGTAGCTGAAGTAATGAAGCAGACTTCTCAGCAATCGCAGGAATAATATCGTTGATGAGTTCGAATTTTTCTCGCGTCTTCCCCATCTTTTTCTTCTTTTCGAGATGCTTCCTCAAACCGCGGCCCATTTCCAACATTGCTTTACGCCCTTCTTCCATAACGACTTCATTATCGGAGAGGGCCTCCTTTGCTTCAGAAGTAAACTGTACGTTCGTACTAGCAAGATGAACGAGAATAGCCGCAGGGCCCTTTGGCACCCCTCTTCCACCAGCCTGATCAAGACCATATTGGCGCCAATCAACGCTCTCTATCGCTTTGGTCAATAAACAACCACCTTGCTGATACATAAGTGGGACGCGATTCGCAAATCGAAGAATCTCAACAGGTTTGTCCGCAGCCATACCTTCTCCAAAAATCAAACCAACTTCAATTTGGAATGGATTCCCTTGAGTAACACTCGGTGCACGTGTCATTGTCGTTACAAATTTTGAATCAATTGTTTTTGAAAGGCCTTTTTTGATGAGTAATTCTTCGATTGGAGAAAGACATGAGGTTGGCGGGTTCAGAAGCTTAACTGGCTTACCCCGTAGCATCCGCTCTCCTTGAAATGCTTCCAGTAATGCACGAATCTGTTCGGCTTTGAGTGATTTTGGTTTCAACTTCTCCTCTAATTCTGCAACTTCACATAATTCCTTAGCAGCTCTTCCAGATACGCCTGAAAAATTTCTACGTAGAAATGTTGTCATTCTTGATTCAGAGGATTCTCCGCATAGGCGTTGTAGTTGCCCAAGTTCGATTCCATTAGGATGTGGCTTGATCGCCTCCACGCGACCTGGCAACTTCTCAGTTACACGTGGCCAGTGATGTTTCTGGCCATCAGGGTCAATGAAAAGAATATCAGCGTGAGGATTGACAATACTCGTCATGCGAAGATATTGCCAGACCGATTGCCGCCCTTTCTGATATTTCGCTTTCATTCTGGTTCGAATCTTCAAACCATGAACTTTCTCTCCCCAATCTACACGATCTTGATTAGACTTTACTGCCTTGTTTTTCCGTGTATCAAGCCCAATATCAACAGCGACAGCCGTTGTTTCCTTAGCAATCTTTGATTCGACATGCGTAGGATCTCCAGTTGTCAGTTGGGAATACATGACGACGCCAGTAATACCAATCCCCTGTTGCCCCCTCGATTGACGAATTGCGTGAAATCGAGAACCGAAAAGGAGTTGCCCGAATACTTTCTCTATGCTTGTACGAGGAATACCAGGACCGTTGTCTTCAACATCGAGTTGGAGAATATCCTTTTTGTTGTCCATTTTTGTAATTTGGACGACAATATCGGGGAGGATTCGAGCCTCTTCACAAGCATCCAAGGCATTGTCGACTGCTTCCTTAACTGCGGTTATGAGTGCCCTTGTAAGGGTATCAAAACCAAGGAAATGTTTGTTCTTTTCAAAGAATTCTGAAATAGCGACTTGCTTCTGATTTGCTGCCATCTTTTCTGCAATGCTCATATTGACACATCCGCCTCAGGTCCTCCTCCGTCAAAGACTTCGGGCCAGCAGGCATTCGCATACTATTGCCGAGGCTACTTGATGTTTCGGCCAATTCCACGCCTAGAATCCACGAAATTATGGATTGTTAAAAGCAATCAAATCTATTTGGCCAGAATTTCTTTTCGCTGCCCCCAAGTTAGTCTTTGTAAGCATCTTTTTGCCCGCTTACATCTGCTTTACGCAGTTCAGCAAGTTGCTTCAAAGCCTCCATTTGAACCATTGGATCGGTTGCAGTTGAGGCGATTTTTTCAAGAACAGCAATCGTATTTTCAGATGCCTTAGCATGTTGATCGAGTCGTTCTCTCTCTTGCTCGGCGTCTATTTTCATCCGCTCTTGCTTTTTTGCTTGAACCTGTTCAAACATTTCCATAGCACGTCGTTTTTTATGTTCCTTTGCTTCTAGATTAGCAGTTTGTTCAAATCTTTGTTTGTCAGAATTTAACTTACTTACCTCAAGGTCAAGTTGAGCGTCTTTGAGTTTTTCTTCTCTACTAGCATCGTTTTGAGCTTGGGCCAATTTATTATTTTGCACCCATTGTGCAAACGTAAGATTGCCTTCGTTCTCGATTTTGAGGAGCTCATGTTCGAGTTCTGCCTTATGTTGTGCCTGAACTCCAACAAGGGCTAAGCGCGCATTGATTTCATGCTTCCTTTGCTCTGTTTGAATGAGATGATTTAGCTCTAATTCTTGCCGATCAGAATCGGCCTCTTTGGAAAGTGCAATCCTCTCAAGATCTTTCTCATTCTGCAACTTTTGTTCAGCGACTGTTGTGCTCCATATGACATGAATACCCCTATGTTGAAGTCCATATTCGTCAAAAGATGATCGTAATTCGGATTTGAGATGGAAACACAGGTCTTCATTGACTTCAATGGTTCTCATCCCCTCTGAATTCATTTCTTTCAAGAAACTAATTGTTTTTGACTGAACGATTGAAGTGAGTTCTTTTGCGATATCACTCGCATGCACCGAAACAACACCCTTCGCAGGAAATGTAAGTAGTCGAGGAGCAGATTCACGAGTGATCTCGACCTTCATTGACACAAGACAATTTATCTCATCTCCTTGGTTGGAATGCCCTCTTACTTGCACCATGATCTGATGAGGTCCGGTAAAGCAGAACATGAACGATCGTTGTGGATTTTGCTTTCCAAACAACTTCCCAATCATTCCGACCTGTGGATTTACTTCCATGTGCTGTTGTGATACCGAGCCAACAACCTTTCCGTTCTCAAGAACGACACATATTTCGTTTGGTTTCAATGTCACTTCAGCCTGTATAGGGACCTTGCTAGCAAGCATGTATTGGGCAATTACTGTTGGGTTTTCTCTCCATCTAAAATGCATATCATTCACCGTTTTGTTAATCCATCAATGAACATATTTCTTTCCAAAAATCTGTTTCTGCATCGAGTTATTGATTGGTTCCACTCAGAGATTAATCCTATCAAGACATCTTCGTTAACGGAAACAAATTTTTCAGCGACCGCATTTACTAATCGGGTACAGTCAACCATTGACTGGAGAGTTTCACTATCATGTTTTACCAATTTCTTAATCGCTTTTGACTTCAATTTACCGATTCCAGAATGGCTTGAGACATTTGATCCAGATATTGAGAATTGGATTTCACGTTGGAATATATGGAGGGTATCAATGATGCTGGAAAGGACCTTTCTTGCGGATTTATATTCCGCAGTATGGGCATCTGTTTGCAATTTTTCAGCATGACGGGCCAACATCTCACACCTTCTACCGAGTTCTGCCCTCAGAGCATCGTCAGATTTCATGAACCGTCCTTTATCATAACCGTCGTAAACCAACGAGGTGATTTGAGGTAAAAGAGCCCGAACAGCTTGTATGGCCATAGCGGTTTGACCTATTTCCACATAAACACCTAGATAGTGAATAGAACACTTCTATTTGAAATTATTTAGTATAACAAACGAAAGAGGGTAACGAATTTTTCAAAAACTCGCCATCGAAGGGTTGGTTAATCTGGACGGTATACGTGTTCTATGGCAGATAAGATACTAAGCCCAGATGGGAAATTCATGTGGACTGGATCCGAGTGGATTCCTGCTCCGCCAAGTACGCCCGAGCAACCTCTTCCAAACACACTTAGTATGCAAGACTCAGTAATGAGTGGCGACATCGTTCACAACACTACGATTAACAACGATGTAACAGCCGTAACATCTGCAGTGATTGAAGCCCTAAATCACCTCGGCGTCCTTAACCAAGAAGACCGGGCCACCGCTCCTGTTACGCTTGTGGAACCTGTTGAATTACCAGCATCTTTCCAACTTGGAGATCATGTTGAATACCACAGCCCCACGAATCAACGCTGGCTAGATCGCTGCCAGGTGATTGGAATTAATCCGGATGGAACGTACAAAATCGAAGTTCCATATGACGATGTCACCCAAATCAAGCCAGCAGTTGTCATTGGAACCTCTCCAGGAACAATACGTCCTGCAACCCCTCCTTACAATACAGGCGACAAGGTGCTGGTAGATTGGAAAAGCTATGGCACTTACTACCCTGGGAAAATTGCTGCTGAATACGAGGACCATACATTTTTGATTCATTTCGACGATGGTGACGTCGAGGATAAAGTCGAATGGAATCGGATTGAAAAACAAGTTGATAATTCCATTGAAGTTCAAGAGTATGTTGAACGGTTGTCAGAAGCAGAACATGATTTAATTGAAGCGTTTAAGGTATTCGATAATGATAACTCTGGGACCATTTCTGCGGCTGAATATTTCACACTCTTGACAGAGCAAGGAGACAATCCACTTTCTGCTGAAGACGTAATGAATGAATTTCAAGAGCTAGGAATTACAGAAAATTCAGAAATCGATTATCGGGAACTCGCTAAATATTTGGTTGGTTCGGAAAATGCTACAAATGCCTCCCAAGTGAAACCCGAGGTCATTATTCGAGATGCAGAAATTCTAGATGGCCGGCTTAGCGGTCACGCTTACGCGCATCCAAAACTTGGTGAAGGCCCAATCAGGAGTAGCGATATTGTTGCAATTAACTACGACGAGCGAGCGACAGCACATATCGAAACTAGAAACACACTTTATGTCGTTGGACCAACGGGTTGGAAGGAGATACCACCTGATCACCCATTTAACGATAAAAATAACCAGTTTTACACAGTCCAAGGCGCTGGAACATCGAAATGTAACGGCATATTTCTTCCTGCTACTGAGTTTGACGGCGTTCTTAGTTACATTAACGGAGACGTCTTGCTCCTTAGGTGGAAAATGGGCAATGGAGATCAATGGTGGTATTTGGCCGACCGCAATAGTCTTGACAGCAAACGAGGAGATTATTATCGAGTCAGATCGTCATCCGATACTCCACCAAGTACAGGGTGGGTCAGCGACGATCAAACCGAAGGTGCGGAGCCGTATCCAACTGTGGGCATGACTGGAAACCGAGCGGCTAACAATTCATTGTTCGCTGGCCAACAAGTAAAGGTTGAATGGAACGGAAGTTGGTGGGATGCTTTAGTAAGAGAAATAGATGGGGAAAAGTACCTTATTCACTATGTTGGGTTTGATTCTAGTTGGGACGAATGGGTTCATTCGAATCGAATCAAAACCACATCTTCATGAATTAATTAGGATGTCAAATTCATCTTGATTTTCCTTTTGTTTTAGTTTCTCTAAACAAGGCTTCATCCAATATCTCCATCCGAGGCAAGCAAATATGATTGCAGTTGCAACATCCCAAATGTAATGTTGCTTAATGATCATTGTCGATGCAACTAAGAGAAGCCAACAAATCAACAATGCAGAGTGAAGCACCCGAGTTCGAGTTGAATCAGGCGGGAACCAATATCGTAAAACAAAGACAACTTGCATACTCTGAACAATGTGAAGAGAAGGCCAAGAATTCCACGGAGTATCGATAACATGCATCATTATGAACAAAGGCTCCCAAACAGTTCCTTCTGTATCCACGACGAGATGACGTAAATCTATTTCAACCGGGAGAAGGAAGAATATAACGAAAACAATCCAACAAGAAATTAACATCATTTGATGAAAAATGACATTCTGCCTCAACATAATTTCATTCCTACACCCCAGCCATGCAGATATAGGGTAA
>Ga0208277_1000582_pt1 | contig 21298 bp, 22 predicted proteins | sample ETNtaG_5_FD_185782 | JGI IMG/M metagenome (GOLD analysis project Ga0208277, IMG submission 185782) | Marine microbial and viral communities from oxygen minimum zone, Eastern Pacific Ocean - ETNP201406SV205 (SPAdes) (version 2) | ecosystem: Environmental > Aquatic > Marine > Oceanic ...
TATAGCATATATTTATACAAATCATGATAATGACTACTATGATAATTACAATAGAGTAATTCAAGAACCTGACACACTAAAAGTTATTGAACTAAGATAGTATTTTATGAACCCAAAATTTGTTGAAAGAGAAATCATAAGACAACTAAGGACTAGACTTAGAGAATATTTTCCTTCTTTGCAAAGCTTTATTGATCAAAAAATAATTACGAAATACGATTGGATATTTTTTGGTATAGTTCAACTTAATCTAGTGAAATGCTTTTTAGTTACACCAGAAAAAGCAATCAGGAAATCTAAGCATCAATTAAGTCAAATTTTAAAATTCTACCAGAATGAAGTGAGAGCCCGTAAAGCTGTTTTAAAAAGTAAAACATTTATAAATGAAAATCGGTTAATTCTTGAAGAGATTGAAAAACAATTATTGTTGTATGAGGACCATTTCCTTTATTGGAAAAATCGTAAAGAGTCCACTGAATTATACTTTCATTATGAAATATTTTTATTTATGTACTACAAATGGATGAATAGCTTTGAATTTGAAAAAGAGAATACAATAAAGTTGATTCTGGATTTAATGAAATTCTCAAATTACTATAGCTATAAATATTTTTCTCTTGAAAGACTAGACTCTGACAGAAATATCCTATTAAACGATATGAAGATTAGCGGCTCTTTACTTTTTCATACTACTAATGATAAAAGCATTATTGATATCTCATCGATTAAAGATCAAATTGATATTAATAAGTTTAAAGATGAAATAAGTGCTCATTTATGATTCTGTTTATATATAGAATATTCTTGGTTTAGTCCTATATTTGGTATGTTAATCATAAAATTTTAATACTATTTACCGTTTAGGAGATTCTTATGAAGCACTTAGCTAGGCTATTTGATATTCGTTTTTTAGTAATCTTTTTCTTTTCTTTTTCTATGATCTTTCTTCTTCCAAGTTGCGAAGAACAAATTGATGAACTTTGGGATAATGATGATGATTCTCAGAATGTAAGTCCTCTAGTGGGTGACTGGTATGCAGATTCAATAAAATCATTTTACAGCTGTGTAAAAACACTAGATAGTACATCTAATGTTATATCTGATTCCTATATCGAAAACTATAATCTCTGGTTATTATCAGACGGTAGCACGCAATTGTATTTTGATCAAAGTGTGAATCTTCAAAGTGAATGTGAGTCTTACTATGGTACCTGGGATAGCAATAGCGGATGTAGTGACTCTTACTATGAATATTATGACTATTCACCTTTAGAATTCTGCAATGTATATTATGAACACAACCAATATAATATCGAGACAACTGACTGTAGCCAGAATGCTTCCTTAAGTGGTACATGGACTTCAAATGAGACTAATTCCACAGTCACTATCAAATTAGATTCTGTTTGTATTAATTCATTTGGTAACCCTTCTTTTATTTCTTCTCCCGATGTTTGTAATGCTCTTGAATACAGTGAATATTTTGAGCAAATGGAAAAAACTTTCTCATACTCAGTTAATTCTGAAACTGGAAATATTGACCTTGAAGGTTCATGGTTTGATAATGATTCTTCTTGCGTGATGCTTCATCTGTCTCTTCAGTAGTATCATCATATAACGAGGCTTAACTGCCTATTGATATAAGGTCTTTGTAATAATGATTTACAAAATTGGCTGTTTCCTAATCGTATTTATCTTCCAATTTATCTTATGTGGTAATTCTACTTGGCATACAGTTGTTTCTAGTGAACAGAAATTTGTCATCAAAAAACAAAGTTTAAATGAAGAACGTGTCAACTCATCGAGGGTTAGAGGAGAACTAGGTATCATTGCTGATAGCTCTAAGCTGTCGTTTTTCATTAATTGGGGAGATTTTGCAAATATATCAGATGCTAATATCTACTATTATATAAATAACTATGGATTTTGGGAAGGAAATTGGGAGATGTCAAACAATGGCCAGATTTCTTATTCTCCAGACCCAATGTTAATGATATTAGAAATCTTATCTTCAGATTCAATTATCATTGGAATTAGACCAAAAAATAAAAATGACATTAGATATACTTTTAATACAAAAGGATTAAGTAAGCATCTAAGTAATAATATTCCATTATATAATATTTTTTCTAATTCAATATCGGATTCTTCTACCTTTGCTAATATTATTGATGAAAAAAATATTAAAACTATCTTTCATAAAAAAATTATGATAAAGCGAGATACCCGAGCTGTTAGATCTATAGTTCGAGATAATAAAAATTATTTTTTTAAACCTATTTGGTTTAATAATAATGTATTTGAAAATTTTTCAGTTGGAGAGCATACTAATAAATTATTTTATTTTAATAGGTGGCTCAAGAGAAAAGGTGTTCTGTTTACAGAAAAAGATATTAGAATTGCAAAATATTTTAAAAATAAACCAGACATAATTACTTATGATTCAATTGTTTCAATAGAATCAAAAGGGAATAGTATTATTGGATACAGAATTAATATAAATGATTTTTATACAGCTAGTTTCCCAGGTTCAAATGAAGAGGAAGTGCAGAGTATTGTGACTTTTTTAAAAAACAGAATAATAGAAAAAAACAATGTATTGTAAATTTTGATAATGAAAATAATATCCTATCTTTTTTTAGTTCTAATCCAATTCTTTTGCATATCTACATTTTCATGTTCTTATCCTATCTCAGTTCAGAAATATGAAAAACAGCCTAAAAATAATGATTTTAAGGCTACTATATACAGAGACATAATGGGTGTACCACATATTTTTGGACAAACTGACGCTGATGCTGTTTTTGGTTTAGCCTATGCTCATTCTGAAGATGATTTTAAAACTATTCAAGATCTTCTTCTTGGCGCTAGAGCAAAATTAGGATCAGTATATGGCATTAAATACACACCTGTAGATTATTATGTTGGGTTAATAGGTGTATGGAATCAAGTTAATAATAGGTATGAAAAAGAAATACCAAAAGAAATCAAAATAATTTGTGAAGCATATGCCTCCGGTATTAATCAGTATGCAAATGATAATCCAAATGAGGTAAATAAAGAATTATTTCCTTTAAATGGGAAAGACATTATTGCAGGGTGGATGTATCAAATTCCTTATTTATATGGCATTGAAAAAACACTATCTAAGCTTTTTAAAAAAGAAAAACCAGACTTTGCTTTAGGGTTTCATATTGATAAAAATACAGACATTGATCCCTTAAATATTGATTTAATTGGAAGTAATGTAATAGCTGTCTCTCCAGATAAGTCTGATGATAGACATACAAGGCTACTTATCAATACCCATCAACCTTGGTCTGGCCCCACAGCATGGTATGAAGCACATATGCATAGTGATGAAGGCTTGAATATGACTGGCGGATTATTTCCAGGATCTCCAATGGTAAATCATGGCCATAATGAAAACATAGGTTGGTCATTTACCTCTAATAGTCCTGATTTAATAGATGTATATGAGCTACAAATAAATCCATTAAATGAGAATCAGTACTTATTCGATGGATCCTGGAAAGATCTTAGCATAGAAGAGATTAAACTAAAAATAAAAATTTTTGGACCCATTAAATGGACTGTTAAAAGAAAAATATATAGATCTATTCATGGTCCAGTATTAAAACAAGAACATGGGACATATGCGATTAGATATTCGGGCATAAATGAAATGAGAACATTAGAACAATTTTATAGAATGAATAAGTCTCAAAATATCGAAGAATTTAAAAAGGCAATGAATATGCAAGCCCTTCCTATGTACAATACAGGTTATGCAGATAAGAATGGTAATATTTTTTATGTATACAACGCGATGATTCCAAAAAGAGACAGCAGTTATAATTGGAGTGAGTTATTACCCGGAAATACATCAACTACTCTTTGGCATGAATATATAGACTTTAAAGATCTACCACAGGTTACAAATCCAAAGGGTGGTTTTTTTCAAAATTGCAATGCTAACCCATTTCTAGCAACAGGATTTCCTGATGATATTAAATCTAGAGGAATCACTAATTCTGCGGGGATAGAGACTCATCAAACGAATCGATCTTTAAGGGCAATAAGGCTGTACGGAGGTGATGAAAAAATAAGTAAAAACGAGTTTTATAATTATAAATTTGATAATGAGTATGAAAAACAATCTGTTATGGCTTATGCTATTAATACTTATATCGAAGATGTTAAAACAGATGATTTAGAATTATTGGCTGCAATAGACTTATTGAAAAATTGGAATTTAAGAACTGATTTTGATAATAGAGCTGCAGCTTTAGCTATACTTACATTTCCTTTGACCTTTGATATAGCTAATTATATGAATGACACAAAAAAAATCACAAAACGCTTAAAAGATTCAATTTTAAAATTAAAATCAAATTATGGAAGGTTTGACGTACCTCTTGGGGAAGTGCAGAGACTAGTAAGGGGAGATATTGACCTTCCTCTTGATGGTGGACCTGGAAATATGAGGGCAATATATTCAACATGGGAAAATGGGAAAATGGTAGCTAAAGTAGGAGATTGCTTTGTCCAAATAGTAGAATGGGATCCAGAAGGTAATGTGAAATCCGAGTCAATTCACCAATATGGCTCGAATACAAGTGATAGTTCATCACCTTTTTTCAATAATCAATCAAAGATATTCTCAGAGAAGAAAATGAAACCTGTATATTTTAATCTTGATGATATAAAAAATAATCTTCACTCAAAATATGAAGTCTCATCAAATAGAAAGTAATGTTAACGTAAGTATATGAAAAAACTGTATTTCTTTTTAATTATAAACATACTCTTTTTTTCAAAATCATTATCACAAGAATATCGTCATCATAAAAACTCTATGAAAGTCAATATGATTGTTGATTCTTCTTGCGGAAAATGTCAATTTGGTGACAAAACTATCAAAGAATGTATGCTTGCAGTAAAAATTAATTCTGAGTACTATTATATTAATGATGCTGATAGCGGAATTTTTGACTCTAAAGCAAAAGATAACGAACTATGTAAAGTGATAAAAAAGGCTCATATAACTGGAGAATTAGCTGATGAATCGTTTTATTTATACACTTTTAAATTTAAAAGCTATAAAAGAAGACAATGACGATGTACAAGATATAACTTAATTAATGACATTTTTTTTTATAATTAAAATATTTCTCACCCTGGTATTGATAGTCTCTATTTCAGAATTATCAAAATCAAGCAATACTTTCGCTGCTCTTTTAGCATCTTTACCGTTAGTATCTATATTATCAATCATATGGATTTATTCTAATTCTAAAGATATATCTAAGATTATCAACATCTCATATTCTATATTTTGGCTTGTAATACCATCGCTTTTATTTTTTATTAGTTTGCCAACTTTGTTAAAGTATGAAATTAGCTTTTACATTAGTATATGTATTTCTATAATAATTACATTAATAGGTTATTATTTTCTTATAATTATATTAAATACTTTTGGGATAAAATTATAAAGGGTATTAAAAATTATGAAAGTTGGTAGAAATGAACCCTGTCACTGTGGAAGTGGAAAAAAGTTCAAACAATGTCATGATAAAAAAGATACTGGGAAAATAAATCAATTATTTTTAATTGGCTTTTTATCTCTTGCTTTTATTTTATTAATGTTTTTTAGTAGTTCAACTTCTATTGACCATCCTATATCTGCTAACAAGTCTCCACAACCATTCAATTTTCAAGGAAATAAATTAACAAAACAACCAGAGGGTAAAGCACCTCCAGGGAAAGTATGGTCGGCTGAGCATGGTCATTGGCATGATTCTCCGACATCGATTTTAGAAAATAAACGAAACTCCTCAATTGAAAAACACAATGATGGTAAAGTTTGGAATGCTGATCATGGACACTATCATGAAAAGTAAAATCGACTGAAATCAATAGTTTTATGAAATTTTATAGAAAGCTTTAGATATGGATAGAAAACTTGCAACTATTTTTGCTTCTGATGTCGTCGGGTTTAGTAAAATGATGGGTATTGATGAGGTGAAAACCTTAGAGATATTAAAACAAAGAAGAGATGTAATTGATAAAATCATTGATGACCATGACGGTTTAATTTTTGGTAGCGCTGGAGATAGCGTTATCGCTGAGTTTGCTAGTCCAATAAAAGCAGCAGAAGCTGCAGTTGAAACACAGGTAAAAATGAAAACCATGAACCATGGAAAGGAAGACTCAGACAAGATGACTTTCAGAGTGGGTATTAACATTGGTGATGTAATGGTTACAGATAATAATTTATTTGGTGATGCTGTGAATATTGCTGCTAGGTTAGAGGCAGCAGCAAAACCATCAGGTATTTGTGTTTCCCAGACTGTTTTTGATATGATAAATAGAAAAATAATGGTCTCCTTTGAAGACGCGGGTCAATTAGAACTAAAAAATATAGACTTTCCTATAAAAGCTTTTCATGTACTGGAAAATAAAGGCACGCCCAGGTTTACTCAAGATTCTAATGAAATTCAAAATGAAATTAAAGATGCTGAGCCTGGTTCTGTTGCTGTAATGATGTTTAAAAACCTAAGCAATGATGAAGAACAAGAATATTTCTGTGAGGGATTTTGTGAGGATTTGCTTTCTATGTTGTCAAGGTATAATAAACTAGTAGTCATATCCAGTCATGCGAGTTTTGCATACAGGGATAAAAATAAAAACTTTAAAGAAATAGGCAAAGAACTCGGTGTTAGATATATAATAAACGGTAGTGTAAGAAAACTTGGAAATAGAATGAGAATTAATTGCCAGTTATTATCAATAAAAAGTGATGAAACTCTATGGTCTAATAATTTTGATCTATTGGTAGATGAGGTGTTTGATGTGCAAGACCAAATAGCAGAAGAAATTGTATCTACAATAGTTGGGCGCGTTGAATCTGATGTATTAGAATCCATTAAATCAAAGCGTCCTGAAAAAATGGGTGCATATGAATTAGTTTTAAAAGGGCTCGATTATGCCAGAAAAGGAAATGTCATAAAAGAGAACACTGAAAATGCAGTTAAATATTTTGAAAAAGCTATCGAACATGATCCTAGTTATGCTAGAGCCTATGCTTGGCGGGCTTGCTCACTAGGTAATTTATCTGATTGGCAAGATAATTCAGACCCATCTCTTTTTAAAAAAGCAATTGAATCTGCTCATAAAGCCATTGAGCTAGACCCCAATGACCCCGAAGCTCACAGAGTTATGGGTTCTATAAAATTCTTTTTTGAAAATGATACTGAATTAGGTCTTTATCACCTCGAAAAAGCTACAAAGCTCTGCCCTAGTGATATATATATAATTTCAAGATATGTTTTATTCCTGATTTATACTGGAGATATAGAAAAAGCTTTAAAAGAATTAAAAAGAGCTATCAGACTAGATCCCTTTTCAAATGATTTATTGTATGCAGAAGAAGGGATATGTTATTATTGGTTAAAAGACTATTCTAAAGCTATAGAGAGTTTTAAAAAAGTGAAGCTAATTAGACAAAATTTATTTTATCTATCTGCATGTTATTTAGAAAGTGGTAATTCAGAAAAAGGTAGAGAATTACTTAATGAGGCAGAAAGTACTGTAGGAATGAATGCTGATGATTTTGTTAATTCACAATCATATACTAAAAGTGAAATGAGAGATACTCTGAGACTATCTCTCAAGCTTTAATTAAACTATTTTATATAATTTTGTATGTTATATAAATATATTGTCATACTATCTATTCGGGTCTAATCTGAGATGATGTCTGATCCAATATTTAATAATGATGCTATAGTACTGGGTATCCTCATGGGTATACTTGGTTTCGTTTTTATCACATCTAATAGTAAAAATTCATTTTGGATAAAATTCTACAAATATGTTCCAGCTTTATTATTATGTTATTTTATTCCTTCTATCTTTAATTCATTAGGAGTTATTTCTGGAGATAGTTCAAAACTATATTTTGTAGCATCAAGATATCTTCTTCCTACGAGTCTTGCTCTTTTAACCATAAGTATAGATCTTAAAGAAATAAAGAAATTAGGTTCTAAAGCACTGATAATGTTCTTTACCGGGACCCTAGGTATAATTATTGGAGGCCCTTTAGCTATTTTAATAGTTTCTTTTATCAGTCCGGATATCATTGGTGGTTCAGGGCCAGAGGCTGTATGGCGAGGATTAAGCACTGTGGCTGGTAGCTGGATAGGCGGTGGTGCAAATCAAGCAGCAATGAAAGAAGTGTTTCAGGTAGATGACACAATATTCTCAGCTATGGTTGCTGTGGATGTTATTGTCGCAAACGTCTGGATGGCATTTTTACTTTACGGCGCAGGTATGAATAATAAGATAGATAATTGGTTTCAGGCTGATTCTAGTTCTATTAATAAACTAAAGGACAAAATAGAAGCTTATCAGTCTCAGATATTGCGAATTCCAAACACAAGTGACACAATAAAAGTTCTTTCAGTTGGTTTTGGGATAACTGCTTTTGCTCATCTTGGCGCAGATATTATTGCACCCGCCATACTTCAAAATGCACCTCTGCTTTCAAAATTCAGCCTTACCTCAACATTTTTTTGGTTAATTGTAATATCTACTACCTTAGCAGTAGTTCTATCATTCACTAAAGCTCGAGAACTTGAGGGAGTAGGTGCTTCTAGAATAGGCAGTGTTTTTATATATATTTTAGTTGCTACAATAGGTATGAAAATGAATATTCTTGCTATTTTTGATAATCCAGGTCTATTTGTTATAGGTTTTATATGGATGATTATCCACGCTTTAATGCTTATAGTCGTTGCAAAGCTTATTAAGGCTCCTTTCTTTTTTATGGCCGTAGGTAGTCAGGCTAATGTGGGTGGTGCTGCATCTGCTCCTGTTGTAGCCTCTGCTTTCCATCCTTCGCTAGCACCAGTCGGAGTATTACTAGCCGTTCTAGGTTATGCTGTAGGAACTTATGGAGCGTGGCTCTGTGGTGTCTTAATGCAAACTGTCTCAGCTTTTTAATAACATCTTAATGTGATGTGATTGAAATCTATATTATTTCATTATATATGTTTCTACTTTTTAAGATAGGAGGATTTAATTACTAAGATCTTTATCTGCGGAGTATTTTGTCTTTTTTTGACAAATTGTAGCTTCATTGAAAAAGCTGATAAAATATATATAAATGGTAATATATATACTGGTCAAGAAAATGACGATCGTTACAATTATATTGCTATTAAAAAAAATATAATTATATCAGTAGGAACGGGTGAATACAGTCACCTTGTAGATCATTCTACTAAAATTATTGATTTAAAAAATAATTTTACTCTTCCTGGCTTTATAGATAATCATACCCATCTAATGTGGGGTGGAGCCACTTTAAGAAGCATAGAACTAAAAAATATTAATGATAAAAATATATTTATTAATACTTTTAAAAATTATGTTAATAAATATTTAGAGGACCGCTGGATTGAGGGAGGAAATTGGGATCATGAGAACTGGGGAGGTGTGCTGCCTTCAAAATCATGGATTGATAGCGTAACCTTAAACAATCCAGTATTGGTTACTAGAATAGATGGTCATATGGCATTGTCTAATAGTATAGCTTTAAAAAAAGCCGGAATTAATAGATTTACCCCTAACCCACCTGGAGGAATAATAGATAAGGATCCTATAACAGGAGAACCAACAGGTATTCTCAAAGAAAATGCAATTGATCTTGTTCGAAGGGTTATACCAAAAAAGACAAAAGAAATACGTGATGAAATTTTTAATACTTCAATGAAGCATGCTGCGTCTTTTGGAGTAACTCAGGTACATGATATGTGCAGTTGGGATGACCTTCTAACATATAAAAGAAATAAAGATAAATTAACACTTAGAATCAAGGCATACACCTGGTATGAAAACTGGAATAATTTAATTGATTTAATAAAATCAGATGGTGCTGGTGATGATATGCTAAGGTGGGATGGGATAAAAGCAATGGTAGATGGCTCATTAGGTTCAAGAACTGCTTGGATGCACAACCATTATCTTGATGATAAGAATACAAGAGGTGTCCTAATAATAAATGACACCACTTTTTTTAAAGATCTCATAAAAAATATTGATAATAACGATGTTCAATTAGCAGTGCATGCCATAGGTGATAAGGCAAATGATTGGATAATAGATCATTTTTTACAAATAATTGAACACAATGGAATTAAAGACAGACGATTTAGAATTGAACATGCTCAACATTTAACTAATAATGGTATTGATAAGATAATTAAACATGATATAATACCATCCATGCAACCATATGGATGCATAGATGATACTAGATGGATGCATAAACGGATATCAAATGCTCTTATGGCAAGAAGCTATATTTTTAATACTTTTATTCAAAATAATGTTAACCTCACATTTGGCTCTGATTGGGATGTGACTCCATTAAATCCCCTGGAAGGTATATATGCGGCAGTTTCAAGAAAAACATTAAATGGAAAGCACCCTGATGGCTGGTATCCAGAACAAAAAATATCGATATATGATGCTATAAAATGCTATACGAAGAATAATGCATACGCAGGATTCCAGGAAACAAAGTTAGGAGTTTTAAAAAAAGATATGCTCGCAGACTTTGTGGTTTTATCTAAAGACATCACTAGAATAGAAACTAGTGAAATATTAAAAGTAAAAGTATTAAGAACGGTGGTCGGAGGTAAGGATGTTTATGAATTATCAGATTAATTTAAATTCTAGCGAATCATGTACGTAAAAACAGATTTAGAACCGCATCTAATCTTTTTAATAATTTTTTTAACTCTTTCCTGGAGTTTAGGTACTTGGCTTTATTTGCAAAATAAAAAACTATATTGCGAGTTGCTACCACAGAACCATACTTTGTCAAAATATGGTCTAATAATTGGCACGGTTATTATGATTCTAAATTTATGGTTTTTATCAATATTTTATCATGAACTAATGTTTTCAATGACAATTATTTTTAGTTCAATAATGATTGGAATGGGAACCTATTTAGCTAAATATTTTGAGTGGGCAGTTTTTATTCAGGATAACAAGGATAATAATTGGGAAAACAAACTTAAATTATATTTTTATAATAACTATGGTAATGGATTGGGACCTAGAAGTACAGAAAAAATACTTAATAGCATGATTCCAAATTGGTGGATTAAATTACTTCCCAGTCAACTTCAGTCACAAATCAATAAAACACTCACTGATATATCATCAGAATCAGAAAAGTATGCTTTTGAAAGAGAAAAAAAACGTTAATCTATATTACTCTTATAAATTTTCCCCTCTTTCATAACAAAAACAACTTCTTGAAGAAAGGTTATATCCTTTATAGGGTTTCCTTTTACGGCTATTATATCAGCTAATTTACCAGATTCTATAGAACCAAGCTTATCATTAATATCTAACATTTCTGAAGCAATGACAGTCGCAGAACGTATAGCTTCCATTTCAGACATTCCTCCTTTAACCATATAGAAAAACTCTTTAGCGTTATCACCATGATATGAAACGCCAGAATCTGTTCCAAAAGCAATTTTTATTCCAAACTTATATGCTGTGGTAAAAGTGTTTAGGAGCCTAGGTCCTATTTCTAGTGCTTTAGGTACTATTATTTGAGGATAATAACCTTTTTGCTTAGCTTTTTCAGCGACAAACATACCAGCAGATATAGTTGGAATATAATATGTACCATGTTTTTTCATTAACGCAAGAACTTCTCCATCCATTATTGTACCATGCTCGATTGAATGCACTCCAGCACGTATTGCTCTTTTCATTCCTTCCGGACCGTGGGCATGAGCCGCGACATGCATATCATAATCTTGAGCAGTCTCAACAATTGCAATTATTTCCTCTTCAGTAAATTGAGGATTTTTACTGTTTTTTGCGACACTTAGAACTCCACCTGTTGCAGTAATTTTTATTAAATCAGCACCATTTTTATATCTTTGTCTAACTGCTTTTCTCGCATCACTGGGTCCATTTATAACTCCATCCTTCGGACCTAAATCAGATGAAAAAGTCATATTTAAGCCACTAGATGGATCTGCATGACCACCTGTTGTGGCTATTGATTTCCCTGCGCTAAAAATTCTAGGTCCAACTATATATCCTAAATTGATAGCATCTCTCAAGCTATTGCTTATTACTCCTCCTAATTCTCTAACAGTAGTAAACCCAGCCATTAATGTTTTTTCTGCATAGGGTATAGATCTATAAGCATATTCATCTAAATCCATATAAAATTTTTCCATATAACTCTTTGGATTACTTTGTCCCGATAAATGAGTGTGCATATCCATTAAACCCGGTAAGACAGTAAAATCTTTTAAGTCTATTAAATTATCACTTTTTTGAGGACTTATGTGACCTCTTAAAATAGATTGTATAGTATTATCATTAATAACTATGGTAACCATTTCTATCGGGATTTCTGTTATTCCATCTATAAGTCTACCTGCATGAATATAGGTTTTTTGACTTTTTATAGACGAAAAAAATAATAACAGAATAATAATATTTTTTAAATAAAACATGTCGAATAGTTTAAAAATATAATAAGAATAAAATACATTATAATTAATTTAAACTATGAAAACAATCTTTCAAAAGCCGCTTATCTTAGATGGTGCTATGGGCACTGAATTAACTAAAAAGGGGATAAAAACACCTTTACCATTATGGTCTGCAATAGCTAATGAAGAAAACTACAATGAAGTAGTAGATATTCATAAATGTTATATTGATAATGGGTGTAATATTATTACTACAAATACTTTTAGAACTACAGAAAGAACATATAAAAAAGCTGGATACAAGAATTCTTTTTTAGCTAGTAATAATTCATCGGACTTAGCAATAAAAGCAGCCAACGAAGCTCGAAAAAATCACGATACCTTAATAGCTTACTCTATTGCACCATTAGAAGATTGCTATGAACCAGATAATTTTCCAGGTCAATTAGTAGCTTTCAAAGAATATCATTATATGATTAAAAAATTGAATAATAAATCAATTGATATCATTTTATTTGAAACAATGGGTAATATAAAAGAAATAGAGACTCTGTTAAGTGCATCAAATATTTCCATACATAAAAAGTGGCTAAGTATTGTATTAAAATCTGAAAACGAACTCCTAGATGGTAGTAGCATTAATAAAGCAATATCGCTGGCAAAAACTCATTCAATTGATACTTTTCTAATTAATTGTACGACAGTTGATATTCTTCAAGGCGCTCTAAAATATGTTAAAAGCAATTGGAATAAAGATTGGGGTGTCTATCCAAACGTAGGTAAAAATATGCCTGAAAAGGATGGGTTTATTAAACACAAACATAATAATAAAGAAATTTCTAATTTTCTAAAAATGGTTTATGAAGATGGCGCAAGAGTGATAGGAGCGTGTTGTGGTTCTACGCCTGATACAATATCAAACATCGTTAAAACATTAGAGCGTAATTAACATAGCTTGTTAAATTTGGTCGTTGTGTTTTTTAATTATTCATATAAATTTATAATTTTAATCGTTTTCTTTTCTTTGAGTCTATATGCACAAAGTAAAAAAGAAAAAGAAGTTTTAAATTTTATTAATGCCCGCTACAACGGAAATATTGACTCTGTTGAAATATTCCTTCATAAAGAATTTACTTATTTTCATTCTCCTTATATTGGTTTAGGCATGACAACTGAGAAAGGACCGGAAAGTATTTTTGTAAAAAAAGTATCACCGTTCATAAAAGCTACAATTAAACCTAAAGTAAATGATGTAATAGTTGAAGTAAATAATATCAAAGTCGAAATGAATAAAAATTATGATATTATTAAAAGCAATATAAATGGTGCATTAGGAGACTCTATTGAATTTTTATTTTCTAGAAATGATACAACTTTTAATAGTAAAATATTTTTAACAAAACAACAGTTCAAGCAGAACTCTACTTCTTTTTTGACTGATATCAAATTATATGCTGACAGATGGTATGAATATGATTTTGATTTAAAAGACATATTATCTAAAAAGAATAAATTTGTTGTTCACTATGAATGGGAGGGAAGCCTATTTGAAGGTGGACAAATTTATAGTTTTAAGGCAATAGAAATAATTAAAACCTCTTCACACAATAATAAGATAGTTTCAATAGAGGCAGTCTGGACAGAAAAACAGTTTATAGATCAATTTAAATAATCTTTTCTAAAATATTAATCATAGGTTTATGTAATTTTTTATTAGTTACCAAAACTTGGTTTTCATATATAGAAAATTTTTCTCCTGAAAAATCTGTAATCATGGCACCAGCTTGTTTTGCTATCAAAGAACCTGCTGCTACGTCCCATGGACTTAGATCATATTCCCAATAGCCATCTACTTTCCCAGAAGCAGTATGGCAAAGATCTATAGCTGCAGAACCAGATCTACGGACTCCTTGAGTTACATCTGTAAACAATTTAAAAAGTTTCATGTTTTTTTGCCAATTTTCTTCATGGACATATCCAAAACCAGTAACAAGTAGACTATTAAGAAGTTTTTTAGTTCCTGAAACATTTATTAGAATATCATTACAATACGAAGGACTACTATTAGTAGCTTTATATACATTCATACTTGGGAGTTCTGTAACGACACCTACTATTACCTCATTATTATGCAATAAGGCTATTGAAACACCATAGAAAGGATAATTATGTACAAAATTAGTTGTACCATCTAATGGATCCACAATCCAAGTATAATCAGATTCGTTTAATATCTTTCCTGACTCTTCTGCAAGAACATTATGCTTAGGATAACGAGACTGTATAATATCAATTATCGCTGTCTCTGATTCTATGTCAGTTGCAGTGACAAGATCTGTTAAGCCTTTGTATGTTTTTACAATCTTTTTATTTGATTCTAAAATTATTTTTGAAGCTGATTTTGCTGCTAATAAAGCTGTTTCTAAGAATAGATCTTTATCCTTTTGATTCATAGTCATGCTTAAAATATTTCGTAGTCATTTTCTTTAGTGCACCTGTTAAAAATACAATTGAGATTAAATTAGGAAAAGTCATAAAACCAAGAGCAGCATCCCCAAATGCCCAAACCGCTTCTATACTAGCATTAGCTCCAATAAAAACAAAAAAGATATAAACCAGTCTGTACCAATAAATTGCTTTTTCACCAAAAAGATATTCTGTTGCTCTATCTCCATAAAAAGACCAACTAATAGCGGTAGAGGTTGCAAATAAAAGAACTGATAGAGTTATAATTTTATCACCAAAACTAAAAATCCAACTTAATCCATTTTTGAAGGCAAAAGATGTTAGAAGACTACCATTTATTAATTCTAAGCCTCTAAAGCTATTTTGAGAAATTGATTGATTAAATTCATTTATAGAGGTAGCAGATATACTAACAAAATATTCTGTATGTTTCCATGCTCCTGTGCAAAGGATAACTAAACCAGTTAAGGTACAAATTATAATAGTATCTATATAAGGACCAAGCATAGCAACAGCGCCTTCTCGTACAGGAAAATTTGTTTTTGCTGCAGAATGAGCAATGGCTGCACTTCCTTGTCCTGCTTCATTTGAATATAATCCCCTCTTAATACCCATTAGCATAGTATTCAGCATTGTCATAACTGCACCACCACCAGCACCAATAATTGTAGCTTTCGGGTTAAAAACACCATTAAAAATCAAACCAAAAGATTCACCTATTTTATCTACATGGTATATAAGGACAAGGATGGATGAAAATACATAAATAACTGCCATGATTGGAGCAAGATAGCTAGTAACTTGCCCAATTCTTTTTATACCACCGATAATAACAGCCCCAACTAATGCAGCTAAAATAATTCCAATAATTATTTGCTGAAAATTAAATTCTAAAAAACCAAGAAAAATTCGATTTTCTGTTAAAAAATGATCTCCACCAAGTAATTGAACAGATTCTGAATATATTTGATCAGAAATAGTAAAAGACTGAATTGCATTACCTGTTGCAAATGAACAAATTATAGCAAAGCCTGCGAATGCTACTGCCAACCATTTCCATTTTTTACCCATCCCATTTTCAATTGTATACATAGGACCGCCAGCAGTAAATCCTTCTGAATTAATTTCTCGATATTTTACAGATAATGTACATTCTGCATATTTGAGAGTAGTTCCAAAAAATGCTGTTATCCACATCCAAAAAAGAGCACCAGGACCACCATAATACATAGCAGTCGCAACACCTGCAATATTTCCAACCCCTACAGTAGCAGATAAAGCCGTTGTTAAAGCTTGAAAATGATTTAAGTCACCTTCATCTTTAGGATTATCATATTTCCCAGCAGTTACATTTATTCCATGCATTAAATATTTTATCTGTGGAAACCCGAGTCTAACTGTTGCAAATACACCAGTACCAACCAAAGCTATGACCATTAAGGGAATTTTTCGAATACTTGGAAAACTCCAAACTCTCTCAAAAAGTTCAACTCCAAATGCATATAATATAAAAGCAACTATCGCAAAAAATATTATTCCTGATTGTTTTCTGTCCATGCTTATGCCTAATGTTTATTGTTTATGATGTAACATATATTATATAAAACGCTTGTCAACAACAATTAAGAAATTTAAATAGCAAAATTTTTATGAATACCAGACACATATGTGGAGTGGATGAGGTCGGAAGAGGGACATTAGCTGGTCCAGTAGTAGCATCAGCAGTTATTTTACAAGAAAATCATAAAATAGAGGGGCTTAATGATTCAAAAAAATTAAGCGTAAAAAATAGAGAACGCCTATTTACAATGATCATAGAAAGTAGCATATCTGTTGGTATAGGTATTATAGACTCTCAAATAATAGATAAGTTAAATATTAGAAGGGCGACTCTCCTAGCAATGAAAAATGCAGTTCTAGATCTAAAGACTAAACCTGATGTCGTTCTTGTCGATGGACTAGATAAAATAGATATAAATATCCCAAATGAAAATATTATAAAAGGGGACTCTAAAATAGATTGTATAATGGCTGCTTCAATTATTGCAAAAGTAAAAAGAGATCATTTAATGAAAGAATACTCTAATAAATATCCTGAATTTGGTTTCGAAAAAAATAAGGGATATGGAACAAAATTTCACTTAAATGCTCTTAAAACAAATAGTCCTAGTCCAATACATAGAATGACTTTTAAACCAATTAAAAAGAAATAAACTAACTTTTCTCATAGCTTATATATAATTATTACAGTGGCCTTTATATATGGCTTAAATTATAGTATTAATTTTTTGTTAAATATAAAATTCTAATTAAAATGAATATTCTAGGATATAAAATCAAAAACAAGTGGATGTTTTCAATTGGTGCTCTAATCATATTATCAGCTGTTTTATTGCCAGATGAGTATGGGAAAGCTACTAGAATTTTTTGTGCAGCAATAGGCTTTGCCTTTTCTGGTCTCAGTACTGGAAATTTAAAATTTAAAGCTGAATTAAAAGCTATCGTTATCATCATCATCATAGCTCTGTCAGTTAAAGTAACTCTCTTAGAGGCATATATTGTACCTACTGGTAGCATGGAAAAAACTATTATGACTGGGGATTTCTTGATAGGAAGTCGGTTTGTTTATGGATTAAGGACGCCTGAATGGATAGGTATACCATACACAGATATAGGCTTTTTTATTCCCTATATTCAATTTCCAAAATTTAAAATACCTGAGGTTAACGATGTTTTAATATTTAAATACCCACGGGATAAATATGTTAAATATGTAAAACGTTGCGTAGCTGGACCTGGAGATACTATACTGATAAAAAATAAGCAGATTTATCTTAACGGAATTCTTAAAGACTTACCCACTAATTATGTTTTTTCTCAGCCAGAAATCCCTGAGTCTATGAGACAACGAGAAATTTATTTGAGTTCTGAAACAAATATTAATAAAGATAATATGGGTCCAATTATTGTTCCTAAAAAAGGTGATTATTTCACTATAGACTCTACCACTAATTGGAGAGAATTGCTCCCTATTATGCTAATGGAAGGAAATTCTGCAAAGTTAGTAGGTAGTAAAAAAACATTAATATTTACTCTTCAAGATCCTTTCGAAGTTGATAGAAGGAAGGGGCATCCTTCAGTCTTTGAACCATATTTTGGCTGGAGCGATAATGGCGATTTAATAACTCCCTGGACTAGAAGAATTTTAGATAGCCATTTTGAATTTTTAGTTATTAATGATATCCCCGTCAAAGAATGGAAAGGTTATCAAGTCAAACAAAATTATTATTGGGCTATGGGCGATAATAGAGATGATAGTTTAGACTCCAGATATTGGGGGTTAATACCTGAGGATTTTATTTTAGGGGAAGCTCTTTTTGCATATTTCTCTTTAGATCTTAGAACATGGATACCAAGATTAGATAGAGTAGGAACATTGATAAAGTAAATACTTTGTGCGAGCATTAATTACAATTTTAATTATTTCATTAGGGTCAATTAAAATTTCAACATGTCCCGAACCACCGAGAATGAACATTAATTTTCAATATGATGGTTCTATTAAAGATGTTATGCCAATTATTAAGAGCTATTTAGAGGAGCAAAAATATGATATTATTCATTATGCGCCAGAATCTGGATTTATTTTAACTGATTATAAATTATTTAAATTGAACACTGGTAAAGTATATTTATCACTATCAATTAATATTAATGATTTGGTCGTAATTGTTGGAATGGGAAAATATGAAATCGTTACATCTGGAATAGGAAATCCAGATGATATCTTAAAAATGAAATCTGTGGATAAGTTACCTTATAGATTGCAGAAAAAAATATTTCTCCCTATAATTGGTGGTCTAGAAGACAGGGGTTTAAAATTAGTAAAAACTAGGAGATAATACTTTTAAACTATTATCTTTAATTTTTATAAAAATAATCTCCCATAAATAGTAACGTTTATATAAATTTGCAGTCTATTGTGAGTATAGAGTTTAACAATCAAGATAGCCGTTTAGGCTATTTAAACGAAAAGCTGGATGACCTCCTTGAGGGAATTAATTCCTCATACGGTGAAGAGTTATTCAATGAGCTTGTCCTAAGACTTGATAGGACGATTAATGATTTTAATGATGAGATAAGCGAATTGACTGAGGCTGTTAAAGGTAATTCTGAAAAAAGAGCTGAAATAATTCATACTCTTATGGAAGGTAGTGAATCAAATACTTCCGAACAGAATTCCCAATCAGATTCAAATGATAAAACTAATTTAGACTCAGAAATCATGAGTGAGTGGGAAAAAAGATTAGAAGGCTTAAAATAGATTTAATTAACAAAGGAAATAAAAATTGAGAAATGCGGATAAAATTATCATTGGGTTACTTATAGCGCTTATTTTAGGAGCAGGTTATTTTCAATATTTAGCAGATGAGTTAAATAAAAGAATGGATGAGATTAACACTATCGACCAAAAATTAGTTGATAGAGTAGAAGATCAGTTTGCTGATAGCCTTAGACAATACAATCTAAGATTTATAGGAAGAGGTAAACATATCCGTAAAGCACAGGCAGATATTATTGATAATACTGATTTAATTGTGAAAAACACTGATTCATTGCTTAGTTTGATAGATGATGTAGACTTTAAGCTAGATAATTTCATCAGAGAAACTGAAAGAAACTTTAGAAATGTAACTAATGATTTAGAAGACCTTTCTGATGAATTCCGCACTAATTCAAGAAGAACAAAACAAAAAATTGCTGATCTAGAGCAGGCACGTGATCAATTATCAAAAGATCTAAAAGAAGTTAAAGCACTACCTAGTATAATTAAGGCTATTCAAAAAATGAAAGAAGAAGAAGCTAAGGCCGCAGCAAAGAACTAACATTATACTAATTATAAATAATCATTTTTTAAAAAAGGAACTTTTTCAGTTCCTTTTTTTATTTTTAACAATACCCTCTATTTGCTTAACAACTAGAACATAAAATAATTAAAATGAATAATAAAAGCGTCTTATATGTAGCATATTTTGTTTTTGTTATAATTATAGGTTCCTTAGGTTTCTATTATATTGGTGGTGATCAGTGGTCATGGATTGATAGTATATACATGACAATTATCACCCTTTTTTTTGTAGGATTTTCTGAGGTACATCCACTAACAGAACTAGGAAGATTGTGGGCAATTATTGTTATATTTTTTGGCGTTGCTGGTATCGGCATGCTTTTTTCCAGCATGCGAGACATAATTATTTATTTCAATAAGTATCAAAGGATTTTAATGATGAATAAAATAAAAGATTTAAAAGATCACTTTATAATATGCGGATATGGTCGAATGGGCGCTGTAATTGCTGATGATATAAAAATGAAAGAATTTCCATTCATAGTTATTGAAAAAAATGAAGAAAAAGTAGAAAAGATAAGAGAAAAAGGAATATTTTGTATTCATGGTGATGCAACTAAGGATGAAATATTAAAATCAGCTTCCGTTGGTAATTCAAAAGGGATAGCAGTTGCATTAAATAATGATCAAGATAATCTTTTCGTTACAATGTCTATTAGAACTTTAAACTCAAAAGCTTTTCTACTAAGTAGGTGTTCTAATGAAGAAAATAAATCTAAACTTCTTAGATCTGGTGCTAATAAAGTAATAAATCCATATATAGCAGGGGGATATAGGATGGCTGAAATGCTGACTAGGCCAGAAATTGAAGATAGTATTAGCATTGATTCAAATCCTGATAATCATTTTAATCTTAATATCGATGAGATCTTAATAAAAAAATTACCAGGCTACATAGGTAAGTCAATTAAAGAATCTAAAATTAAAATTAATTATGATTTAATGGTTATTTGCATAATAAAAGCTGATAAAAAAAGAATTATTAATCCAAATTCTGATTATGTTTTTAGTGATAGTGATAAAATTATGCTAATAGGAGACAAGGATAAATTAGACCTTTTTGCCTCTAAGGAGACTTCTTAATGGCATATAACATATATTATGTATAATAGAATATAAGCTACATTTATGTTTAAAATTAACAAGGAACTAATACTAGGTATATTAATTTGTGTATTTGGCGCAGTTATTTCTATTAAAATATCTAAAACTTTAGGTTCTAAACTTTTTGAATTAGAAAAAAGTCCTATTTCGCCAATTATTATTTCTATTATCATTGGAATTATCATATCAAATCTTATTTATCCTAAAATTTCAAATTTTAAAAATGGTTTTGACTATTGTATTAAAATTTTTTTAAAACTTGGGATTATACTTT
>Ga0208277_1000584_pt1 | contig 21273 bp, 15 predicted proteins | sample ETNtaG_5_FD_185782 | JGI IMG/M metagenome (GOLD analysis project Ga0208277, IMG submission 185782) | Marine microbial and viral communities from oxygen minimum zone, Eastern Pacific Ocean - ETNP201406SV205 (SPAdes) (version 2) | ecosystem: Environmental > Aquatic > Marine > Oceanic ...
GCAAGGGCTTGATTTGAACCAATCGGAGCCGTGTGTTTCACTCCTCTTTGTTCCCACATTCTGGGTCTTCACAGCAACCGTCGTCGGATTCGGCCTTCTGTGCTGCCAATTCTGCTCGGACTTCGTCCATATCGAGTTCTTGCAACTTACCAATCAAATCGGTCAAAGCGTCTTCGGGGAGGGCGCCGGGTTGCATGAAGACTCCGATGCCTTCCTTGAAAGCAATCGTGGTCGGGATGGAGCGGATGCCAAACATCCCGGCCAAAGCTTGTTGCTCTTCGGTGTTGATCTTCCCAAACACGACGTCGGGGAAGGCCTCGGAAACACGCTCGTAAACGGGGCCGTAGGCTTTGCAAGGACCGCACCATTCCGCCCAAAAGTCAAGAATGACAAGTTCGTTGTTTTCGATTGTTTCTGCGAAGATGGGTTCGCTGAGTTCTAGAGTGGCCATAAGGAGAAGGGGGTCATTCCGCCTTTTTGAAGGCATGTGAAAGCCAAGGACCAGAGGAACGCGCTTATCACCCGTCAATTCCTGCGTCAACCATGAGCCGCCGATTGACCCTCGCTTTGCTTATCGTTGCCCTGTTCCTCGGCCAAAGTGCAAACACGGTCTTGCTCGAGGAAACTGCAACCCTCAACGAGACTGGTGCTCGAAACGTCGATGTTCGAATCAGTGAGATTCTGGTCTCGGCTTCATCCGAAGATTACAACGGCACCGACTGGAACAATGACGGTGACATCGGCTCAATGTCAGACCAATTCATCGAACTTTGGAACGCTGGAACCGAACCTGTTGATGTTTCGGATTGGCTTCTTGACGACATAGCAGGCGGAGGAGCTGCGCCCTGCCGCCTCGCATGGAACACCACCATCGAAGCGGATGGCTACATTGTCATCTTCCGAGCCAGTTCTCGGATTGAACTTGACTATTGGGACGGCGACACCGCTACCATTTCCGACAGCGCAGGCAACCTCGTCGACAGCCTTTCCTTCCCTGGCGAAGATTCGTGGTGGGACACCTCCTACCTCAAGAGCGCCGATGGGGTCGTCTCCAAAGTTTCACCACCTACACCAGGATGGGGTGATGGGGCAACGCATGCCTTCGCCCAAAACATGGTTCGATGTTATGGCCTCAACGACAACGTACATTCAGATGCATACGTGCTCAAGGGCCGAATTGTTCCCATGACCGGTGAAGCCGATGTCATCAACACCGGACATGTCTTGGTCAAAGAAGGCATGATTGAGGCTGTTTGGGAGAACGATGTGCCTTCCGACATCCAACTCACCAATGTGCCCGTGATCGAAACCAACGGTACGATTTACCCAGGTTTGCTCGACCTTCACAACCACCTCCACTACAATCAAGCCCCGCTATGGGACATGACACCCCACCTGTCTGAAAACAACCGCAATGCATGGGGCGGGTACAACAATCGCTACGAGTGGAAAAACCATCCCGATTACAGTGAGCAAGTCACCAAACCGAAGATGTTGGTTCATTCGGGACCCTATTGGAATATGGAATCTCAAGCCATGAAGTACATCGAAATGAAATCCCTGGTCGGTGGAGCCACCGCAGCCCAAGGTGGACCGAGCAACCCCGATGACAGCTACGCAACCGTGCTTTCAAGAAACATCGAAGATTACAATTTCGGCAGGGACGAAATTCACACCAAGGTGACGGAGTTGACCTCTGATTACGTCGGCAACCACATCAAAACAGGTAACGCTAGCGGTGAATTGGATGCATGGTTCATTCACATCGCCGAAGGTGTTGACGAGCGAAGCCGGGCCGAATTTGACATCCTGGTCCAGAACAACCTGTTGGTCGGCGAATTGGTGTTGATTCACGGTGTTGCTCTTGGGGCACAAGAATTCAGGCAAATGGCAGACGTCGGTGCCACCCTCGTATGGTCGCCCCTGTCCAACCTTTTGTTGTACGGCCAAACCGCTGACATTGCTGCGGCGAAGGAAGCAGGCGTCCACATCACCTTAGCGCCTGATTGGGCGCCTTCGGGTTCAAAATCTCCGCTTCATGAACTCAAGGTCGCCGACCTTTGGGACGATGAGATGCTTGGAGACATCTTCACCGATTACGAATTGGTTGACATGGTCACCGCCGGTGCCGCTGAGGCGACAAACTGGGACAACGAAGTCGGCACCATCGCTCCCGGCATGGTCGCCGACCTGGTCGTCGTTGACAACATTCATGCGAACCCCTATCGAAACCTCATCAATGCCATCGATCCCGATGTCCGTTTGACCATCGTCGGAGGACTCGCTGTTTACGGCGATGCCGACATGATGACGGCGCTAAAGGGGGCAGACAACGAACCTGCCGGTAAATTCGGTAAGGCGGTTGATGTGACCTTCCTCGCTGCTCCAGAAGGAGCACAAACTTGGGCGAGCATCGTTGAGAATTTGACCATGGCCATGCGCTTTGATGTTGACGAAATGACCGCCGCTTTCGGTGATGCCAACGACTTTGATAGTGTCACTCGAGACATGACCAACGTTGGCTTGGACCCGTGGTATACCTACGGTGATGAACGCTATTTCAACGTCCTCAACGGCTCGGGAACCGCCAATGTACAAATCGACATGTCGTTACTGTATGACCGTTATTATGACCGAGCGGAAAACCTTCCCGCCATCACCGAATTTGATGTGATTGAGGAACCGGAACCGGAGCCGTGTGCCGACGGGACCATGCCACCTTGTGCTTCCACCAACCCAGATAATGGCGGAGACAACACCGGCGACCAGACAACGGAACCGACCAACCCAACCGACGGAAATGACGATACAAATAGCGGAAATGAGGGTCAAAACACGGCCCCAATTGACACATCCCAGGCTGAAGAGGAAGACGTCGAAAGCGCTGCTCTCATGATGTTCTTCGGTTTGGTCATCATCCTCCTAGCAGCGTTGTATTTCGTTTCTCGAGGAGGAGAAGACGCACTGGCTGCTGAAGTCCAAATTGAAAAGATGTGGGACGAACAGGAAGCCGCTGCCAAGAGTGCCGAAAGCTTCGTTCCTGCTCCTCCTCCCATGGCACCGCCAGCGGATGAAGCCGAGTGATCAGGACAAGTCCCACTCAGGGCCGGATGCCGTGTCGGTTACGACGACCCCCAAATCCGAGAGTTGGTCGCGAATGCTGTCTGCCAATGGCCAATCTTTGTTGTTCCTCGCTTCGGCTCGTTGAACCAAGAGGGACTCGACCTGGTCGGCGATTTCGGCCTTCCGAGGGTCTTCTTCTGGCTCGGCCAAGGCAATATCTCGCGAGGGGAGAACGCCAAGAACCCGCCCAGCGGTTTCCTCCAAAAGGTCAACTGAATAGTGCGCAAAGGCACTGCGGTCCGCATCATCAAGGTCGATGGCCATGGTTTTGCTGATGTCTCGAACCATTCCGAGGACCTTCGCAACCGCTTCCCGTGAGTTGAAATCGTCATCCATGGCCTTGGCGAAACCCTCGCCCATTTTCTCGAGCATGCCCAGGGAGCGAGCCAACGGTTGAGACGAAGCGAGGTCCGGATTGGGAAGAGCTACGGGCGTGCCGTCTCCTCGTGCCTTGAGCGCATTGACATAGCATTCAAGCAAACGGTTGTAATTTCGCTCAGCATCGTTGAGCAACGCCTCGTTCATGTCGATGGGAGAACGGTAATGGGCGTTGATGAGTGCAAAGCGAAGCACCATGGCGTCAACCTTCGTCAAGATGTCACGAATGGTCCAAAAATTACCGAGGGATTTACTCATTTTTTCCCCGTCAATGTTGACAAAACCATTGTGAAGCCAGTGGTGAACAACGGGCGAGTGTCCGGTATGGCACTCTCCTTGACAGATTTCTGCTTCGTGGTGGGGGAATCGTAGGTCGTGCCCTCCGCCGTGGATATCAAACTCCTTCCCGAAGTAATCCATCGACATCGCTGTGCACTCAATGTGCCAACCTGGCCTTCCCGGACCCCATGGTGAATCCCATGTCGGCTCCTCGGGTTTGGCCGCCTTCCACAGGGCGAAGTCCTTGTGGTCACGCTTTCCAGAGCCGGTAGCATCCACTCGACCTCCTGCTCCTGAACGAACAGCATCGATGGATTGTCCAGTCAATTGACCGTATTTTTCGGGTGCTGATTCCACATCAAAGTACACACCGTCATTGGCCACATAGGCATGGTCTTTTTCGATCAGGTCTTGAGTGATGCGAATCATATCGTCAACGTATTCCGTACAGCGAGGGTAGTCATCGGCTCGAAGGATGTTCAGCGCATCCATGTCTTCGTAGTAGGTCTGGATGTTTTGGTCGACCAGCGCTTTCCAATCTCCGTCCAATTCCTTGGCTCGCTGGATGATCTTATCATCGATGTCGGTGAAATTTTGGACATAATGGACATCGTATCCGCTGGCTTCGAGCCATCGATGAATCAAGTCAAAGGCGAGGTAACAACGCGCATGTCCAAGATGACAGCGGTCATACACGGTGACACCACAAACGTACATCGAGACCTTTCCGGGTTCGAGTGTGGTGAAATTCACCTTTTCTCTCCGACGAGTATCGTGCAAGCGGATGGGCATGGGCTTCAATGGGGGCTGTGATGGGTTGCACTTGAAGGTTCATACGGGACCGGAGATTGGCGCCCTATATGGGCGGCGAGGTACCAAAGCGCATCTTCGTCTCAGGTGTCAACGGACACATCGGCAATCACATCGTACGAGACCTCCTTGAACATGGCTACATGGTCCGAGGATCGGTTCGGGACCTCAATGACCCCATGAGAACCGAACATGTCCGGGCACATGCAAAGGATCTTGGTTGTGAAGACCGCCTTGAATTGGTCGAGGGAGACGTGCTTGATGCTGACGGTTGGGCCAGCAGAATGGTGGGGTGCGATGGCCTGTTTCACACCGCGACCATCTATTCAACGCGAGGAACGGCGACTGAGATTCTCGACACCGCCAACAAAGGCACGACGCATCTCCTCCATGCGGCAGCTGAAGCAGGAATACAGCGCGTGGTCTACACGTCGAGCACAGCAGCGGTGGGTACGGCACCAAAAGGCCGATTGAAGGACGAGTCCGTATGGAACACCGATGCTTCGCTGCCTTACACCGTGGCCAAGACCCAATCCGAACACTTGGCTTGGAAGCTCGCTGATGAACTCAACCTTGACCTCCGCGTCATTAACCCCACGGCGGTATTGGGAGGAGGCTTTGTCCGCCCAACGCCAAGCGTTGATTTCTTTCAAGACGCCATCGCTGGAAAATACCCGGTCGTCCCCAAATTCCCGATGTCCGTCGTTCACGTGCGGGACGTGGCTCGTGCCCACCGGCGAGCCTACGAAGTGGACAACGCCGAGGGACGATTCATTCTTGCCCCGCACGCCAACCTTAGCCTGGCCACCATCTGCAAGCGAATACGAACACTCAACCCGTCGACCAAGGCACCAAGGTTCAGCCTTCCCAACCTGCTTGTGCCGGTGGCGGTGTTCCAAGATTGGATCGGTGGAAAGTTTGGACGTCAGCGCTACCTCACGCGGGCTGTCGCGAAAAACATGATGGGCGGGGACACCAATTACTCAAGTGCCAAAGCGGAGAAGGTACTCGGCATGGAATGGGAGGACTTTGACACATGCATCCAAGATACGGTCGACGTCTTCCTCTAACCGCTCTACAAGACCTGCGGTTGGCTCGTGCGAGTTACCTTTTGCCCACGGCCACCATTGTTCTCGCCATGCTCATTCATGGGGCAAATGAACCTCGAGCCATTCCCTTCTTCATTTCAGAGGCGGACCACCCAGGCCTGCAAGGCGCAGTGTTTACCATTGGATTGGCGGTGAGCGGATTGGTCCAGATAACCTACGCTTGGCAACTTTACCACTCGCTCGAAGTTGAGCGACCAAGGCTTTGGTTTGGGGCAACCGTCATTGGAATGACGGCGGCGACCAATACCGTACTGGTCAGCATGTTTGACATGTACGACTTCATCAATCCACACATCTTGACCGCCATGTTGGCCTTTGGCGGAGGGGTCCTCTGGGCCTTTTTGGCCAGTCGCGCTCTTGGTTCAATGGCAACCAGTGAAGGTCGCCGCCTTCGCCAGGCAGGATTTGCCATGGCAGCCATCGGCTTTCTTGTCATGGTCGTCGCTTTTGAAAACGCCACCAATACCATCGACCCTACGGGATTAACGACGGTTGAGTTCCTCAACCAAGCCCAGGACGGCATCCGCATTGCAGCACCCGCAGAATACGCCCTCGTGGCAGGATTGATGATCTGTTTGGCCTCGTTTCGGTTCGAATTATTGGCCAAAGAAAGCGAGCCGCAAACGAATCTGAGAGAGGACGACGAAGTGGATGCTTCGAACTCTTAGATTGACCGCAGGGCGAGAATCTCGTTTGGAACGGTGTAGGTGTAGATCGAATCAGGCCCTTTCAGGGTTAGAGAAAACCCCCCCTCTTGGAAGGAAATTTGGGTGAAGGTGCTTTGAATGGCATGGAGCGGCATGTTGGCCGCTAATTCTCCCGTTTTGGTGATGGAAATGCCGGTGGCGACCGAAGGTGGATTCGAACAGAATTCCAGCAACGCTTCGTCAATGCGTATAACGCCAAGGCCGTCGAACATTCGGTGGAAGGCAGATGAAATGGCGTCCCAATCCTCGCTGAACAACAAGCCCATGACAGCGTCTCTCCATCGCCCTGTTTAGGCCTTTTGATGCTGCCAAATTCAGCACTCTTGTTCGGTCAAAATGTACTTTGACGCCATGGCCAGGACTTTCTCATCGAGGGACGAGATGGGCACTTCTGAACGAGGGGTTCCATGAGGAGGAGCCTCATCGGTTTTGAGAAAAACATGGACGCTCATTCTTCGATGGCTTAGAAGGTGCTCAACCGTGCCACATGATAACCAATCAGCTGCAGGGCTCAGAACATCGTGTTCGTGGTACGTAGGACCCCAAAGTCCAGCGAACATTCCGGACAACGGGCGTTGATGCAAGACAGGGTGGCCATCGGCTGCGATTTGAACAACAGCGCATAAAGAGACCGCTTTGACCCGACTTTTTCGAGGTGTAGGAAAACGTTCTGGCTCCTTGGTCCCTTTGCAGGTAGACTGGAGAGGACACGATGCGCAATTCACCCGTCTAGGCGTACAAACCGTTGCTCCCAACTCCATCAAGGCTTGATTCCAGTCGCCCGGGCGTTCAGGGGACAGCGCTGAGTCTGCCCATGTTTGTACCGCTTTGTTTGGTGGGTCCTGTTGCGCAGTGTGCCGTGCCATCACTCGACGAATGTTGCCGTCAACGCATGCAACCGCTTGTCCAAAAGCGATGCTGGCCACGGCAGCAGCGGTGTAGGGACCAATCCCAGGAAGCGAGAGGAGCGCGTCGTAGGTAGAGGGCAACCGGCCGTCAAAACCACCCTCGGCCTTCGGGAGCATGACCTGCTGACTCAGAGCGTGAAGGCGACGTGCCCGGCTGTAGTAGCCGGCCCCTTCCCATGCCTTGAGGACGGCATCAACGGGAGCCGCTGCCATCGAAGCGATGGTGGGGAAGGACTTCGCCATGCGCCGCCAATACACGAGTCCTCGGCTCACCTGGGTTTGTTGCAGCAAGATTTCGCTGAGAAGAATCGCCCATGGGTCGCTTGTGTGGCGCCACGGCAAGTCGCGTTGGTGTTCATCGTACCAAACCAGCAAGTCACGCTGGTCGTTGGAAGAAAGCACGCCTCAACCTCAGGCTTCAGCAGGTTCGGATGCGGTTTCTGCCGCCGCTTTCTGGGCCTCGATTTTGGCGTCGTTGGCTTTGATTTGCTCCCAAACCAATTCGGCAACGTCCTTGACTTCCATCTCAGCACCAATGGCGCTCAACCCGTCCGTGACCATGGTCGAACAGAATGGACAACCAACCGCCACGGTATCAGCACCGGTGGCAGCCAGTTCCTTTGAGCGAATCACGTTGACCCGGTCGTAGCCTTCGTCAACGTGCTCTTCCATCCACATTTGAGCACCGCCAGCACCGCAACAGAAGGATTCACGGCCGTGGCGCTCAGCTTCGACATCAACGCCACCAATAGCGTTGCGCGGCGCCTCCAATTCGCCACCGATACGGCCGAGGTAACAGGGGTCATGGAAGGTGACTGAGCCATCGTGTTTGGGCTCTGGCAACTTTCCTTCGGCTTGCAAATGGTTGATGAGTTGAGAGTGGTGCATGACCTCGATGTCTTCGCCACCGTAGTCCTTGTATTCCTTCCCGAGGGTGTGGAAACAGTGTGGGCAGGAGGCGACGATCTTCTTGACGCCGATCTCCTCAAAGGTTGACAGGTTGGTCTCTGCGAGCATCTGGAAGAGGTATTCGTTTCCAGCTCGACGGGCGGCATCACCGGTACACCCCTCCTGCATGCCGAGGATACCGACATCAAGGCCGGCTTCCTTCATGATGCTGATGGTGTCTCTTGCCACCTTTTTGTTTCGTTCGTCAAACGAAGCAGCGCAACCGGCGAAGTAGATGTATTCGGCTGGTTCGGCGACCTTGACGTCCAAGCCCTCAGCCCAGTCTCCACGCTCGTGAGCAGGCAAGCCGTAAGGGTTGGAGTCGGACTCGAGGTTTTCGATGGTGGCCATCAGCGGCATGACGGTGTCCTCGACGCTCTCGTCAAACTCCATTCGCTCCATCATAAGGTGGCGACGGGCATCGGTCAATTTTGGCACGTGGTCGATGTAGATTGGACAGGCCTCAACGCATGCATGGCAGGTCGTACACGCCCAAATGGCCCCCTCACCGAACCGAGCGATGATGTCTTCTTCCGGCGCTTCGTCAGCAAAAAGAGTCGTGGCGTGGTCGTTGGCATAGTGGCGGACATCGTGAATGATTTGCATTGGGTTCAAGTCTTTACCACTGGCGTAAGCGGGGCAGACATCCTGACAGCGAGCGCAGGATGTACACGCCCACCCGTCGATAAGATCTCTCCAGGTGAAATCGGTGTACTTGACAGCACCAAAGGACTCGAGGTCAAGTTCGTCAAGCAGCACAGCCTTTCCATCTTCACCACGCGCCAAAGGCTCCATCGTAGCCATGGGACGTAGGTCGTGGAAGAACACGTTCGGAAACGCCATCACCAGGTGCATGTGCTTGGACAACGGGATGAGGAACAAGAACACACAGATGGCCAGCATGTGCGCCCAATAGGCGGCGATGACGACACTGGTTGAGGGAACCAACGCCGAGGCCACCCAAGCACCGATGGGTTCCCAGGTTGCGGAGACGGTTGCTTCACCGGCTTCAACCACGAAGGAGGTCGTGGTGATGGTCATGATGAGGAGGAGGATGACGTTGCCTTCAAGTTGGGACTTGCCCTTCAGCTTTTCAGGCGTGAAGACCAAACGGCGAATCAGCGCAAGAACACAACCAACAAAGGCGATGGTGTATCCGATTTCGACAACGAGGTTCCAAGGCCCCCAAAGCAAGTCGGGAAGGATTTTTTGAGAAAATTGGTTACCGCTGGCCAAGTCAAACATGTCGGTGGAGAGCATAAGAAAGCCCCAAAACATCAGCACGTGAATGCCACCAGCTACACGGTCTTTGAGCACCTTCTTTTGTCCAAGCCAGCCGCTGAGGACTTCAGAAACCCGAGTGCCCCAGTTGTCAAATCGGTTCTCAGGTTTTCCTTTCAACACCAATTTCGTCGCCTTGGCGACCTGGTAAGCGAAGAACCCCCCTGAAACACCGAAGAGGACCAACAAAATGGCCCATCCGGGAATGGGCCCGTAGTCCAAAAACAGGGGGTGTTCCATCATTCTCACCGCTTTGGCGTGTTGGCGCCATCCTTGCGAGGCATGCGGGCACTTTCAAACCACCGTCAAAACTCAGTTGATTTTGACCACTGTGCAAGAAGGAATATGAAGCCGGGCCCACTCATAGCAGCATGGGTGAAGAGCCGACGCTTGTGGTGGCGAGTGCCCCCGGCAAGTGCATCCTCTTTGGAGAGCACGCCGTGGTTTACGGACAACCAGCGGTGGCCGTGGCCATCGAACAGCGGTTGACCGTTTCGATGACGCCTGCAAGCTCATGGAGCGTTGATGGAAGCGCCCTCGACGAAAACAAACATCCGCACATCATGATGCTCAAGGACATCTGGCTCAATGAAGCGCCACCCATGGCCCTCCACATCTCAGGAGACATACCACGGGCTTCAGGACTGGGGTCAAGTGCGGCGTTGAGTTCGGCGGTAGGAGCCGCAATGCATCATCTCGCCCATCCGGAGAAAGGCATTGACCGAGATGGGTTGAGCGCTCTGGCCCACCGGGCAGAAGCGCACGCCCAAGGCGGGCGAGCATCGCCCATGGACGCCTCGACCAGCGTGGAAGGAGGCGTTGTGGTGCTGTCTGACCACAAAGAGACCATCGGGAAGTGGATGTACACCCGTCAACTGACGACGCCCGAGGGAAAACGTACGTGGGAGGTGCACAAACTCACACCTCAGCAGGACGACATCTACCTTGTACTGGGGAACACAGGGGTGCACGCACCAACCGCAAAGCAAGTCGCCATGGTGGCAGATGCCCTTGCCGCTGACCCTTCGAGAATGAACGAGATCAAAGCCATTGGGACCGTTGCACGTCGAGGCTTGACGGCGTTGGTACAAGGCGACTACGAGGCGGTTGGCCATGCTATGAGCGAAAACCATCTGCTCTTGCGAAACCTCGGCGTTTCCTCCCCAGAATTGGAAACACTGATTCAGGCAGCCGCCCCTTCATCCCTTGGCGTCAAACTGACGGGTGCAGGTGGGGGTGGGTGCATGGTCGCCTTGACACGGAATCCGAAGCAAACCAGTGAAGCCATCGAACTGGCAGGTGGCCGGACCTTGATTTCGCACATTGGAAACGAGGGCGTACGCCTTGAACCATAGTCCACTTTTGGACCAAGACGAGGTAGTAAATCTCATGTTGACAACATGATGGACGCAGAAATTCCTTTTATATACTAAAGGTCATTGGGCCTTTATATGACCACCGATGAAGAACGCCTAACTGTTGTGAACGTTGTCGCCAGCACCCGTGTTGCCGAAGAACTTGACCTCCCCGACATTGCCATTCAACTCAACTGTGAGTATGAGCCAGAACAGTTCCCTGGTGTCGTCTACCGAGTCACCGAACCAAAACTTGCCATCTTGATGTTCCGCTCCGGCCGTGCAGTCTGCACTGGCGGAAAAGACGAGGACAACATCCACACCGGAATTGACCGCATGATCAAGGACTTGCGTGCTGCCGGTATTGAGACCTGGGACCTGAAGGACGTCACCATCGAAGTGCAGAACATGGTCGCCACTTACGCCCTTCACTATCCTGAGGACTACGACGGCGTCGACAAGTTCACCGGTGAGCCTCAAGCAGGTGTTCCTCGCAAACTGAACTTGAACCACTTGACCTTCCACCTTCCCTTTGACAAGGTGGAATACGAGCCAGAGCAATTCCCTGGTTTGATTTATCGACTTGACGACCCGAAGGTCGTCTGCCTTATCTTTGGCTCCGGAAAGATGGTCATCACCGGCGCTCGACACAAGGACGAGATTCTCGAAGCCGTTGAAATCATCAAAGACGAGTTGGCTGACCTGCTCTGAGCCTCATCTCAGCGGCACGAAGAGAAGTGTTGATGTCCTCCCGCGCCCGTGGCGTTACCATGGGGGAGACTCTTCGAGGCCGTATGCTCCCCTTGGCCTTGGCGCTTTTGCTCCTTCTCAACTTGGTTCCCGTTGATCATCACGAGGCTCTAAGCGAGCGAACCGTCCATCAATCTACGGCCGGTGACCCCGGAGTTTCAGACGTGCCAACGTGGCGAGTCGGCGACCGATGGATCTACGCCGGCACCTTTGACCCAACCATCTTGGTGACCGACACCGGCGTGGAAGCGACGGTTGGTGAAATTCAAGGTGACACAACCGTGGAGGTTACGGGCATTAGCACCCAGAACGTGGACAACATGTCGGTGCTCGCCTACACCCTTCGAACCTCGGCGAACTTTGACAAATCTGGCGTTTCGCTTGAGGGGTATGCGGGTAACGTCTACATTCAATTTACACAAACAGAATACCTCCGAGTCAGCGACCTCTCGCCCATTCGCAGCGATTTGGACCTTTACATACGGTTTGTGCCCAGCGGCATATCCTTCCTCGAACAGATTCTGGGGGACATAACCATCACCACCACTTATTCTCCGGTCAACGAAAATTACGACTTCCCCATTCGAGTCGACGAGCGCTGGACAACCACCACCACGTCCTACTCTCAATGGTCTGGACAAAGCGACTACATCACACCCTTCCCGCCTCCTGAGACCGACACCAACACCACAACGTGGGTGGTCACCGACACCGGGAAACCGAGGAACAGCATCGGCCAAACCATCGATTACGGGGGTTGCAATGAATCGTATCAGATGACATCCATCAACAGCGATGGCATTTCCGAAGGCTATCGCTGGTATTGTCCCGAAGTACGCAATTATGCTTGGCTCCACACGGCCGATGACATTGGACTGACGATTGACTTCAAACTCAAGCGGTACGACCCGGTGGGCGCCACGGGTGTTGAATCGTACACGAATCCAGGCGTTCGTTCAGAATGCCTCGAAGTTGTCCCTCAGCGAAGCATCACAGCCCTCAACACGCCAATGGAGGTTTGGGTCAATGCCTCATCCTCTTGCTTTTCGAACACCGCCGGTGTGTCACTTGAGCTCCATCATGAGGTTGAAGGTTTTGTGGCCGCTTTGACCACGGCTGCCAACGGCAGTGCGTGGACCACCATTGATGTTGGTGATGCCTTGGATTCCTCAGCCACGCAACTGGATTACGCCAGCCATGGTTTGGTGGCCAAAGCGGGCAATAAGGTTGGAGCGACCACGGTGACCCTCGACGAGTACCTTGTGGGATTGGACGTCTTCGCTGATGAAGAGGCCGCCGTCATCTTGCGGACACGTTGCACTGGTGTTGATTGCACAGTGACCCAACTCAACGCCCTTTCCGGATACAATGTCTTGCCAGGTGACACCCTTGACATCGAGGTAGCCTTCAACAACCGTGGTATCACGACGTCCACGGCCACGGATGCTCGCCTCACCACGCCCGACGGTGTGGGGACCACCATCACCCTACCCGCCCTGCAAACCTACCAAGCGTACAAACTGTTTGAGATGTGGACCGTCCCAGAAGACGCTGCGATTGGCTCCTTGCAAATACAGTGGGAGGCCGACATCAGCCGAATCAACACGGCCGACGCCGACCTGCAAAACAACCTCGGAACCATCGAACTCTTCGTTGGTCGCGTACCAACGCCGGTGGCCGCTGAAGCCACGGGGCTTACCCGAGAAACCATCCTTCTCAACGCCAGCGAAAGTTTTGACGAAGACGGGGGAGAAGTGACCTGTGAGTTCTACGTGCCGTTCGATGATGGAACAAGGACCTGGTCCTACGAGCGGATCGTTTCCCCATCCTGCCTTCTCAATTACACATGGATTGACGACGGCGTGTATCCGGTTGAAATCACTGTTGAAGACGAGGAACGGGATGAAACCGTTTTGATTCTCAACGTGTCCGTGGAAAATCGCGCTCCGAAAATTGAAGTCAGAAGTCAACGAACGGAAGCCAAAGTGGAATACCCCATCACGCTCTATGCCTACGCGAACGACTCGGACTCGGAGGAAGTTTGGCCCGGAGTGGTTGACATATACTGGCCGGGGGCAAATTGCAAAGAAGGCTACTACACGCGTGTTTGCACCACCACGGCCACCACTGAAGGATGGAAAACCTTCACCGCCGTCGGCACCGATGATGACCGAGCGACGGCAACCGCAACCTTTGATGTCAAATTCACCAACATTCAACCACACAGTATCAACGTCCAAATGATTGACGACGAAGGTCCGATTATCATGGACGCCCAAGACACATGGCACGTGGACGAAGACCAAGCGGTGACCGTCAAAGGCCAAGCCCAGGATTCTGTCGACGACATCGATGACCTCACGCACACCTGGTGGCCTGATGATGCTCAACCTTCCTTGATTCGAGTCTTTGACGGCCGTACTTCCGAGTTTGGAATGGTCTGGCTTGAGGCAGGATTGCACAAAATGCGTCTTGAGGTGACCGATTCAGAAGGTGCATCAAGCGGTGTCGAAGAGCGATGGGTCAGCGTACAAAACCTCCCACCGGTCATCGAACCCATCGCTTCTGTGCTTCCTGTAGCCGAAGGCCAAACGGTCAGCGTTTCAGGAGTCTCCACCGACACCCCCTCCGACCTTGACACCCTTGTTCGGTGTTGGGACATCGACCCGAGCATGGACTCCGATGACCTTGGAAGCGCCGACGATGACTGCGATGTCATCGGCGACAACCTGACCGTTTCATGGAACAGGAGTGGTACGCACAAACTTGTGTACCATGTCACCGACAACGACGGTGCCCACGCCAGTGAAGTGCTGGAAGTGCTGGTGTTGAACACACCTCCAATCGTTCAAACAGCCCCCTTCTCATGCGTGGCCTACGAAGCCTGTATCATGGACGCGAGCAACACCTTTGATGCCCTCAACGACATCCAAGATCTCACCGTAGCATGGGACATTGACGTGACGGTGGACAGCAACGAAGACGGAATACCTGACAATGACGCTGATATTATCGGTAAGACCGTCACATGGACCTTCAAGCGAGACGGCCTGCAATCGGTCAAAGTGATAGCTTGGGACGAGGATCCTGAACGCCCCGGGACGAAGGTGGTCACCTTTGCTGTGCTACCTGCCGACCGAACGCCGTTGGAAAACCTCGGTTCTGCCCTGGTGGGAGAAGAAGCCAATCCTGTTGCTCAACTCAGCCTCTTGGCCGTTATGTTGCTCTTAGTGATGCTCTTCTCGAGACGACGACGCCAAGAAACCTCCTCGGATACATGGGACGAAGTTTCCGAGTCCCTCACGGGCAACCTCTTCGCCGAACGAGAGGAAAAGATGAAGCAAAAGCGTCCTGAAGGCCCACCTCCTCAATACCTCTTCCAAGATGCACTTCAACAAGCGCCAAACGGCGCCATTGCTCACAACGGACCACCATTGCCCCCAACCGGTCTCCCCGAAGGATGGACCATGGAACAATGGGAGCACTATGGAGAACAGTGGCTTGAATCCCAAGAGTGAATTGGAAGTCAAAAAGGACATCCTCTTTTGTATCAGAACTGCCACCTCGTTTTATGCTCGGACGGACATGCCAAGCCACCTTCCTCGTCGCCCTCTTCCTCACCTCGCTGGGCATGGGCGTTGTAGAATCGTCAATTCAGCTTGATGAAACGCCAACTCAACAGCATTCTCAGGGTGCGAACGGTGTTGTGGATGTCCCCAATTGGAGAATTGGCGACGAATGGGTCTATGAAACTCGGTTTGATGTCGCCCAGCTCCTTGCTCAAGCCAACGTTTCAGCAAGTTTAAACACGCTAACGGGGGACACAGATTACGAAATTGAAGACATGTTCTTCATCACGGTTAACGGGATTCAAACGTTAGCGTACAAGATGAAAATCGAGGGGGAATTCTCCTCTGGAAACAGTGGAGCCACGCTTGAAGGAATTAGCGGGAGGCTCACCATTGATTACACGGGTGAAGACATTATTCGTGTTCGAGACCTTGCTGTCATCAATTCCGAGTTTGAACTCGACGTCGACTTTGCACCGTACAATCTTGGGTTCTTGTCGCAAAAGCTTGCGACGATCTCATTCGACACCTACTACGACCCTCCGAAAGAAAAGTACGATTTCCCAATGCGAACAGGGGACCAATGGTATATGCCCTTCATGTCCGGAACCAGCGTGAGTGGAACCTCGAATTATTTTGACCCGAGTGAATTCGACACCAACGGCGCTGAAAACACTTCGTGGCAAGTTACAGCAGACGGCATTCCGACCGAGGATGGCCTCAACATCAAGTACGGAGGATGCGACGATTCATACAAAATCAACGAGTGGAACGCAACCGGTGTAAGTGCAGGATTCAACTGGTACTGTCCCGCGGTTCGATTTAATTCATGGATTCGAATCTCGAATTCGGCAGGATTCACCATTGATTGGCTTTTGAAAACCTACACTCCGGTGGATTCCAACAGCGTCAATCCATCGTCCTCACCCGGAGGACGCAACACACAGATTCACGTGAGCACCGCCACCACGGCGACCTTACCCGATGCCATTGAACAGATTTCCATCGAATACAGCGTAGCAGGTTCACCAAGCATACCCATCAAGAACACCAACCTTCAACTCCGCTACGAAATAGCGGACACCATCGCCAATCCAACAACCGATAACAACGGCCAGGCCCAAGTGGCTCTGAACGTCTCCGATGAGGTCGATGATACGATAGCGAGCGATGACTACACCAGCAATGGCGTCGTTGTCTACGACCCGATTGGCCGATTGGTTGGAGCCACCACGGTGGTCCAAGATTTGAGCGTCGTTGGCGTGGACCTTGTCGCCCAGGCGAGTTCGGTGATCGTTGAACGAACGCGAAACGGCAGCACGACAACGCTCAGTGCCTCAATTGGCTACAATGCTCTTCCCGGCGACGTCCTCAGTTTTTCCCTTCCCGCTCAAAACCGCGGTGTGCTCACAGCACCCTCCACGTTCATGGAAATTGAAACACCAGATGGAACGGTGTCCCGTAGTGCGCTGCCAACGATTGCACCTTATGCTGAAGAACGGTTGGAAGTGGATTGGGCCGTTCCCACCGACATGGCCATTGGTACTGCTGACTTATCGTTCACCGTTGACCCTGACGAGAACGTCACCGCCGATGCTAATCGGAGCAACAACGCTGCATCCTTGTCCATCTTCATCGGCCGCGCACCCACCGCCGATTTACAGGTTGATGAAGGGAAATACACCTTCGAGAACGTCACCTTGAACGCCACAGAGAGCTTTGATCTTGATGGTGGAGATGTTGATTGCCGATTTGAAATCGAATCACGAGCAGGTCTCATCGATGTCATTGAGGCGCCGGATTGCTGGACACAATGGAACTGGTCAAACAGCGGAAGTTGGAGCGTCAAGGTCCTCGTGGTGGATGAAGAACTCGATGTCGATGAAATGCAGGTCGATGTGGTGGTCTTGAACCGTGCACCGACGTTCAATTTGACTTATCCAGAATCGGTTGAAGTGGAATCGCCGGTCACCGTCCAAGCCGTTGACATTCAAGACATTGATACCTCTTCTCCAAGCGGACAACAGGTCACCATAACATGGCCGGGCTTGGACTGTGCCGAAGGAACGACGCAACCCACCTGTACCTTCACGCCCATGTTTGAAGGCCCAGTCAACGTCACCGCCGTCGCCACCGATGATGACGGAACGACAACGACCCATTCGGTCGAGATATCGGTTCTCAATATCCCCCCAACCATCTCTGCACCCTCACTGCTCAAAGGTGGAGCAGAAGTAGCGCCCGACGAAAACGGTACATGGCACCTCAATGAAGACGAAGTGGCCCTCCTACGCGCCACAGCCAGTGATTCTGCCAACGATGAAGGCACCGTCATCATCGAATGGCATCCCTCCTTGAACGACGAGAATTGGACCGTTTCAAGCATCGGCGTTTCATCGTCTGAAGCCGTTTCGTGGAACACCTCCGGAGAGCACATTATTCAGGTTCGAGCCATTGATGCTGATGGAGCCACATCCGACCTTCGACAAGCCATGGTGATGATTCACAACGTGGCGCCAAGCGTGACCGGGCTACCCGGAAACACCCCCGTGTTTGAAGGCGACACGCTCAATTTGAGTGTCGTTGCTTCAGACACCCCTTCCGACGTGGAAAGTCTCGTGATTTGCTGGGATTTGGATGCCAACCTTGACGGAGACAACGATGGTGTTGCTGACAACGATTGTGAACTGACAGGAGCGACCATCAACCCGACATGGACGACCAAGGGCGTTCGAATGATCACTGTCACGGTGACTGATGACGACGGTGCAACGGCCCAACAAAGCATGAATGTGAGCGTGTTGAATCTCCCTCCACGCGAGTTGGCCAACAGCCAAATAGCGTTCACAAATTTGACCGAAGGCGACAACCTCACATTGGTTGGAAGTGATTTCATCACCGATTCAGCCAATGACATTGAAAACCTCGCTTATCAGTGGGACAGTTCCCACCTTGATACTGACCTAGACGGCAGCAAAACCGGCGATGTTGATTTCAACGGAGCCACGTGGACCATGGACAACCTCCCTCCCGGTTCATGGACCGTGGTCTTGACCGTGACCGACGACGATGGTGAAAGCATTACCAAGGAGTTGACCGTTGTGGTGAAAGAACTCCCAGCAGATGGCATCATTGAGAGCATAACCAACGCTGTGGGCACCACAACAGCGGCGGTCATCGGCCTTCTGGGCATCATCATTGTTGGATTGGTCGTGTTCTTGTTGTTCACTCGTCGAGTCTCTAGCGAAGCTGAAGACTTCGGCATGTACGAACAAAGTCAATTCACCGCTGCACCGAAACCAGTGGAAGCGATTCCATCCGCTCAAGCAGCCCAGCCTGAGCCCATGGCCACACAAGCCGCTCCGCAACCTGCCGCAGCCGCCACTTACGCAGCTCCAATGGAACAACCAGGAGCCGTCAACACCGGACCACCCCTACCAGCCACTGGGCTTCCCGAAGGATGGACGATGGAACAATGGAACTACTACGGCGAGCAGTGGCTAGCCACCAATCAGCCCGCTCCTGCCCCGGTTCAACCCATAGTTTCACAAACTCCACCAACCCCTGCCTCCTCAGAGTTACAGTCGTTACTCGACGACTTGGACTTTTGAGGAATCAACATGGGAAGTTTGTGGCAATTTTTCGGTCTTCCAGACCCCGAGGGTGGCTCCACCACGGAACGAGCACCTCCTGCTCAAGCCCCCCAAGAGCCAGTCTCACTCTCAAGCAACGAAACGAAGCCAACGCCGGACGAAACGCCTCCCCAGCCAAGCGTGGAAACACCCGTGCTGAGTCCGGTTGATGTTGGTTCACTTCGCACACCACCGCTGGGATGGAATGGACCAGTCACCCCTGACGGCGAGGCTTTTCATGACCTTGGAATGGTGGTTCAGCGCCTTCAATCCCCACCCAACAAAGCGCTTCGCTACATCGCACCCGACGTGATGAAACGTATTCCAACCTCAGCGATGTTGGAACGGGTGATGCAAGGTGATACCGCCATCGTTGACCTCCGTTCACTCGTTCACATGGAAAGCCATCAGATGGCGTGTCGGCGGGAGATCAAACACATGGCTGACCAAGCTCGTGTCAGCGTCTTTTCCCTCGATGCCGAAGACAAGTTGCTCATGATTCCTGGACAAAACGTCGTTGTTGACATGCAAAAGCACGAATTGGGACTGACACCCCTGCTGTGAACCTCACCGGGTTGAAGCCAAGGCTTCGAGGAATTCCATGGCCTCGCCAGCCAAGCCCAGTACGGTGCTTTCGGACCCCTCGACCAAACGGGCATAGGTCCCCATACGACCTGCTAAATCATACCCTCCCGCTTTGCCTTGCCACGAATTTGAGGAGAGAAGGTCCTGAAGTTGTTCTGTGGTCAGCTCTTGAATTGAAACGATGGCTGATTCGCACCAATGGTGCCACGACCCATTCCATCGAACCGAAGTCGCCGTCCAGACTTGATGGAAACGCCCTGATAAGCGATGAAGCATCGTAGCTGCATGGGCGAGGTCGCGAGGTTTGCCTATGCTCAACGAGTGATCGTCAGGGTCGCTCAACATTGTATCGGCGACGATGATGAGGGAATGCTCGCTGGGTGGAAGCGCTGCGGCTTTCCGCTGGCAGATGGCGTGAACTTGGTGCTCCACCGTTCCAGATGGAGGTGTTTCATCAACGCCTTCCAAGCCTTGGTGGTGCAGCGATGGGAAAAGAGGCAACAACAGCGCATGCCGGCGGCTTGAATTGGAGGCCAACCATACGTCCATACCGCCAACACCATGGCGCAGACCTTGGAGATTACCCATCAAATGCGTGGGTGATATTGAAGAATCCCAAGTGCAACCCACCAATTGAGCCGCATGTCCGAGATTGAACGAATCCCGACCCACATTGAAGGACTTGATGAAAAAATGCAGGGCGGTATCCCTCAAGGCCACATTAGCATTGTCGCTGGTGCGTCGGGTGCAATGAAATCAAGCCTGACCTTTTCCATGCTCTACAACGCCGTCCTCTATGGAGAGACCAGCGGGATTTACGTCACGCTTGAGCAGGGCAAAGATTCGCTGCGTTCACACATGGCCAACATGGGCATGAACGTGGACGACCCGCGTGTTCGAAACCGAATCGCCATTATCGACCTGGCCGACCTTCGCGTTCAACTTGACGAACAAGGAATGAGCAACCGTGTTGATTGGATGGGCCAACTCATCAAGCAACTGACCTCCTACCGACAGTCCATCGGTTTTGAACTGCTGGTGTTTGACTCGCTTGGTGCCTTTTTCACCCTGACAAAAATGGAGAACCCTCGAGACGAAATCTTCCGTCTGTTTGAAGCGGTTCGTCGCCTCGAGTTGACCTCATTCTTCATCTGTGAAATGACCGGAGAAGACCACAAGCAATTTGGCGAATACGGCGTTGAAGACTATCTTTCAGACGGCGTGATGCACTTGGTCATGGAGCGAGATGGCGATGATGTCGCCCGTAAACTGGGCATCGTGAAAATGCGCCACACCAACCACCTTCTCGGTTACAAGCCATTCAACTGGAAGGAAAGCGAGCAGCGCTTTACCATCCTTTGAGGTCACTCAACAGTAACCGACTTCGCAAGATTGCGAGGACGATCAACATCTCGACCGAGCCGCAGGGCCGTTTCGTACGCCATCAATTGAAGCGGTACGACCGTGAGCAGTGGGGTGAGCCAAGGATGGATGGAAGGAACACCGATGGAGACATCGCCTTCTGAAGCGATGGAATCTCCTTTCTCGTGGATAAGAATGACCTTCGCACCACGGGCTTTCACCTCATGAAGAGCAGACAGTGTCTTTTCTTTGAGGTGATCATTCGGTGCGATGATGACCACTGGACTCCCCTCCTCTAAAAGAGCAATCGGGCCGTGTTTCATTTCACCCGCTGGGTAGGCCAAACACGGGATGTAAGCCAATTCCATGAGTTTGAGCGCTCCTTCTTTCGCCACGGTTGCTGAAAGTCCACGACCAAGGAAAAGCACCGAACTTGCTTCGCAAAGCAAATCCACCGCTTCGGTGATTGGACCCGTA
>Ga0208277_1000586_pt1 | contig 21247 bp, 21 predicted proteins | sample ETNtaG_5_FD_185782 | JGI IMG/M metagenome (GOLD analysis project Ga0208277, IMG submission 185782) | Marine microbial and viral communities from oxygen minimum zone, Eastern Pacific Ocean - ETNP201406SV205 (SPAdes) (version 2) | ecosystem: Environmental > Aquatic > Marine > Oceanic ...
CTGTAACAGCTGGAGTAAATCAACAAGTTCAAGCTGGGGTAGAAGCTCAATATGCTGCTGCAGGTATACCTGCCGAAGGAATCCCGGGCGTAGCACCTTCAATCGCTCAGGCTGTTGCGGCTACAGCAGCGCCACTTATTGGCCCAGCAATTGTCGCCGCTAACCAAGAAGTCGCTGCTCTAGTTGGTGGAGCATTCACTCAAGCAGGAGTTGCATACACAGGCTTAATTAACACAGCTGCAGTTGGTGTAATTGAATCTCAGAGAGTTCCTCAGGGTGACGGAATAACACATATTTCTGCAGGGTATAGAATTTTTGACGATGTGACTCGTTCTCATGTTGGAGCTGATCTTGCATTGGAATATTTTGCAACAGATAAGCTTACTTTTTGGGGTAATTCCTCTTGGTTAAGTCAGAATGAATGGAACCCAGGAGAGGAAAACGATGATGATCTTCCTTTTCAGGACTTCTTAAATGCGCCTAGGTTTAAATTCCGTTTAGGAATGGATTATATGGTAAAAGATGGTTTTCAATTTTCATTAGCATTTCAACATGATGATGAATTTAATTCTAACCAAGGATTTTATTCAGGTGTAGTTCAGGAGAAAAACCTTGTAGATGCAAGCATTGGGTATAGAATATCTAATGGAGTTAAATTAGACTTATCAGCTACAAACCTCTTCAATCAACAATATCGTGCATTCCCTAGTATGCCGGTAATTGGGAGAAGGGTAAATGTAAGAGCAACTCTTGATTTATAATTGATATACTTAAATAAAAAAAGGCAGCAAAAATGCTGCCTTTTTTTTTCAATTATTTTAATGTCAAGTATTTCAGATGATAGATAAATCTTTTACACTTATTTAATTATGAAAAAACTAGATGGGCAAATTGTAATTATAACAGGGGGTGCTCGAGGAATTGGCCAAGGAATATGTAAATTGTTTTGTGATGAAGGTGCTATCGTTTTTCTTTGGGATGTTTTGGAAGATGGTCAAAACACAGCAGATAATATTTTAGAAAATGGAGGGAGTATAATTTTTCAAAAGGTTGATGTATCAAATCAGGATTCAGTGAATTCTGCTGTTGAAAATATTATTGAAAATCATGGCAAAATTGATGTTTTAATAAATAATGCAGGAATAATTAGAGATCGCTCTATTTTAAAAATGACTCGAGATGAGTGGGACATGGTACAATCAGTTAATGTGGATTCTTTATTTATAACAACAAAAGCTGTCTTGCCCTACATGAAAGCGTCTAACTATGGGAGAATCATCTCAGCCTCATCAATTAATGCATTTCAGGGGGCATTTGGTCAAACCAATTATTCGGCAAGTAAAGCGGCAATTGTTGGCTTTACACATTCACTTTGTAGAGAGGTTGGGAAGTATAATATAACAGTTAATGCAGTAGCCCCAGGGTTTATTAAATCTGAAATGACAGATTCTATGCCAGAGGAAATTATTAAAGCTGGAATTGCTCAAATTCCGGTTGGACGAATTGGAACTCCAGAAGATATGGCTCACGCTTATCTCTTTTTAGCATCAAAAGAAGCAGGCTTTGTTAGCGGACATACTTTACACGCTAATGGAGGTGCAATGCCCTTTTAAAATGACAAAAGAAACTAAAAATTTATTTGATTTAACTGGTAAAGTAGCCATAATAACTGGATCCAGTAAAGGTATTGGCCTTTCTATAGCATCTGCTTTTGCTGAATATGGAGCCCAAGTAGTTTTAAGTAGTCGTTCACAAGATGCAATCAATGGTGCCGCTAAAGAATTTCAACAAAAAGGTTACTCTGTAATGGCGCAAGCTTGTCATGTGGGGGATGAAAATCAACTTGAAAATTTAGTTAAGAAGACTCTTGAAATTTTTGGGCGAATAGATATATTGGTAAACAATGCAGCTATTAATCCAGTCTATGAAACTCTAGAGAAAACATCCGAATCTGTCTATGAAAAAATGATGAATGTAAATTTAAAATCAGCTTTTTCTCTTAGTAATCTATGTTTTCCTCATTTAGCTAAAAAAAAAGAAGGAGCTATTATAAATATTTCTTCTATAGAAGGTTTAAAACCTAGTCTAGGTTTAGGTATATATAGTGTAACAAAGGCAGCTTTGATTATGCTTACTCAAGTACAGGCAAAAGAATGGGGAAAACATGGTATTCGTTCTAACGCAATTTGTCCTGGTTTGATACAAACTAAATTTAGTGAAGCCCTTTGGAGTAATGAGGCTATATTAAATAAAATTGAAAAACAATTACCCTCTGGTAGAATGGCGCAACCAATTGAAATAACCGGTTTAGCAGTTTATCTAGCATCCCAAGCAGGCAGCTATTCAACAGGTGGCATTTATACTGCTGATGGAGGATATATGACAATGTAAAATGAGAAATATGGGAACACAAAAACCTCATAAAAGTATATTTAAAAATATATCTGATATGGAAAGTGCATTGGGTAAAGAATTGGGCCTTACTCATTGGAGTATAATGGATCAAAAACGAATTAATAGTTTTGCTAAAACTACACAAGACGAGCAGTGGATTCATATTGATGAAAAACGTTGTGTTAATGAATCTCCTTACAAGCATACTATAGCACATGGATTTTTGATGTTATCAATGTGTTCTAAAATAATGTACGATACTTATGAAATCAAACAGTCTTCAATGGCTATAAATTACGGTTTAGATAAGGTTCGTTTTCCAAATGCTACCAAAGCAGGATCAAAATTTAGAGGGCGCGTCTCTCTGGCTGATTTTAAAGTTATTCCAAATGGAGCTAAGTATAAATTAAATGTAATTATCGAACTTGAGGGTCATGAAAAGCCAGCTTGTGTAGCTGAGTTTTTAGCTCTCGCTTATAATTAACAAATCATGGAAAACCCTGTATTATTTAATGTAAAAAATGGTGTCGCTACTATTACACTTAATCGACCTGATCGATACAATGCTGTAAACCAAGAATTAGTTGATGGAATATCAAGCGCACTTATAAAATGTGAAACCGAGGAATCTATTCGATCAGTTGTTATAACAGGTGTAGGGCGGGGGTTTTGTTCAGGTGCAGATATGTCTGTTTTTGGGAATAAAGTTACTCCAGAACAAAGGAGTCAATACATAATAGATCAATATCAACCACTTATAAATAAATTCTTTTCATTAAAAAAACCAATTATTGGTGCAATAAATGGAACAGCTGCTGGAGTAGGTGCCGCTTTTGCTTTAGCTTGTGATTTTCGTGTGATGAGCGATCAAAGTGCAATATTATTTGCTTTTGTCAATATTGGATTAGGTCCCGATGGTGGAGCAAGCTGGCTTCTTGCAAGACAAGTTGGATACAGCCGTGCTCTAGAAATTGCAACAAGTGGGAAAAAGGTAACAGGACAAAAATGTTTGGAATTAGGACTTACTAACCGTATTGTAAATCAAGATGAAATTTTAAGCAATGCTCAAGAATGGGCAGCTGATTTTGCAATTCGCCCTACTTTAGCCATTGGTATAGCAAAAGAGGATATGTTTTATGCTATGAACCACAGTCTTAACGAAGCAATTGCTTTTGAAGCAAAAAAACAAATTGATGCATTTAAGAGTCATGATTTGAAGGAAGGAGTTTCAGCATTTATTGAAAAAAGGAAACCTAATTTTTTAGGGAAATAACATTAGAGCATGAATTTTGAAGAAATAAAAAAAAAGACAGCAGCTTTTGTAAAAGAAGAATTATTAACTCTTGAACCCTGGATACTAAATGTTAAATGGGAAGAGAAACTAACTAAGCTAAATGAACTAAGAGAAAAAGTTAAATCTAAGGGCCTTTGGCTACCACAGATTCAAAAAGAATATGGAGGTTTAGGATTAACAAATGCTGAGCACGGAGAAGTTAGTGAAATTCTTGGGGCGAGTCCATATGGTCACTACTGCTTTAATTGTCAAGCTCCTGATGCTGGTAATATGGAAATTCTTATTGAGTTTGGAACGGATAAGCAAAAAGAAACTTATTTATACCCTCTTTTAAAAGGAGAAATAAGAAGTTGTTTTGCAATGACAGAACCCGATTATGCAGGATCTAACCCGGTACAAATGGGAACAATTGCTACAAAAAAAAATGGCAACTATCTGATTAACGGTCATAAGTGGTTTACTTCAGGTTTTGATGGAGCTACTTTTGCAATTGTTATGCTAGTTACTGACCCCAAGGCCAGCGTACCGCATCAAAAAGCAAGTCAAGTAATAGTACCTACATCTTCAGAGGGTTTAGAATTTGTAAGAAATATTTCTATTATGGGACATCCAGGTGGTGGTTGGGAAAGTCATGCTGAAATCAAATTCAATAACGTAAAAGTTCCATTAAAAAATGTTTTGGGTGGTGAAGGAGAAGGTTTTACTATTGCACAAAAACGACTAGGTCCAGGAAGAATACATCATTGTATGCGCTGGATTGGAATGTGTGAAAGGGCTTTTGATCTAATGTGTGAACGTGCTATATCCAGAGAAATATCTGAAGGAGTAAACCTAGGTGAAAAACAGACTATTCAAAACTGGATTTCAGAATGTAGAGCAGAAATAAATGCTTCACGACTTTTGGTTCAGGACGCAGCAAAAAAAATTGATGTCCAAGGGGCTTACAAAAGCCGATCTGAGATTTCTATTATTAAGTTTTATTGTGCACAGGTTCTCCAAAAAGTTGTGGATTGTGCCATTCAAGTGCACGGGGCAAAGGGAGTTACAGATGACATAATTCTTGCCTCTTATTATCGTCACGAAAGAGCTGCTCGAATATATGATGGTGCAGATGAAGTTCATAAAAGCAGGTTAGCTAGAAGTATTTTAAAAAAATATAAACCTAAAGAGTAATTTATATAGTTAAAATCTGTGATCACATAAATAGCTATAAATTATTTTATTAAAAGTATATGATAAGTGAAGTAGATCAAGCAGTAAAAATAAGAGAAGGACAATCTTTAAATACCGATTCTCTAGAAACTTATTTACGAAATAGCATGCAGTTGCCCATGGCAGGTATAGAAGTTCTACAATTTCCTTCCGGCTATTCTAATCTGACATATCTTTTAAAATTTGGGGAAAAAGAGTTAGTCCTAAGAATGCCACCAAAGGGAGTAAATATTAAGTCAGGTCATGATATGCACAGAGAATTTCGAATTCTTTCAGGACTACACCCAATTTATAGTAAAGTCCCAAAACCATATTTATTTTGTGATGATGAACGAATTTTAGGTTCTCCATTTTATGTTATGGAGCGCCTGCATGGAATTATTTATCGAGGTCATACTCCTGAAAAACTTTTACCAGATCCAAACCAAATGAAAAGCCTGTCTGAAGCTTTTGTAAATACATTGGTAGAAATACATTCTTTAAATTATAACGATGCAGGATTTGATCAATTAGGCAGACCAGATGGATATGTTAAAAGACAAATTGAGGGCTGGACAAAAAGATATATTAATGCCAAAACTGATGAGTTTGAATCGTTAGAAAAAGTATACACTTGGCTCAATAATAATATTCCAACAGAACAAAGAGTAGCTTTTATTCACAACGATTTTAAATATGATAATTTGATTCTTTCACAAGATCAAAATTTAGAGGTAAAAGGAGTATTGGATTGGGAGATGGCCACTCTTGGAGATCCCTTAATGGATCTAGGGACTACTTTAGGATATTGGATTCAAGAATCAGACCCAGATTTTCTAAAAGAGAACAATATGAACATTACGCTTGTAAAAGGCAACTTAACTAGAAGTCAGATCGTGGAAAAGTATTCAAAAATAAGTAATATTGAAATGAAAAATATTTCTTTTTATTATGTTTATGGTCTTTTTAAAATAGCTGTTATTATACAACAAATTTATTATAGATACAAAAATGGGTACACAACTGATATACGTTTCAAAAACTTGAATGAAGCAGTCGAAATGTATGGTAAAATGGGACTACAAGCTCTTCAGAAAAATAAAATAGATAATTTATATTAAAGAAAAAAAATGGAAATAAAAACGGACGTCTCCTTGAGTAATTTTAGGACAGAAACAAGAGCTTGGTTAGAATTGAATTGCCCAGAAAGCATGAGGCAACCAATCAAAGACCCTTCTGATTTATACTGGGGAGGTCGTAATGCTAAATTTAAATCAGAAGATCAAAGACTTTGGTTTGAAAGAATGTTTGAAAAAAAGTGGGTTGTCCCCTATTGGGAAACTAAATATGGTGGAGGTGGTTTGTCCTCAGACGAAAATAATATTTTGACTCAAGAAATGATCCGATTAGGATGCAGAAAACCACTTTACAGTTTTGGAATTTCTATGCTAGGACCGGCATTACTTAATTTTGCCTCAGAAGAGCAAAAATTAAAATATCTCCCCCAAATTGCTGAAGGTAAAATATGGTGGTGTCAAGGATATAGTGAGCCCAATGCAGGGAGCGACCTGGCAAGTTTACAAACAAAGGCAATTGATAAGGGAGAATATTATGAAATTACAGGGTCAAAAGTATGGACTTCTTATGCTGATAAATCTGATTGGATTTTTTGTTTGGTTCGGACTGATTTTAATGCTTCAAAGCATAATGGAATTAGTTTTATATTAATTGATATGGCATCCAAAGGGGTCAGTACAAGACCTATAAAACTAATTAGTGGAAAATCTCCCTTTTGTGAAACATTTTTTGATGCTGTTAAGGTTCCTAAAGAAAACTTAATAGGTGAAATAAATGAAGGTTGGACTATAGCAAAGCATCTTTTGACCCATGAGAGGCAAATGATCGGTGGTATTGGGGAAACAGATATAAAAAAAGAGGTACATTCTGTAGCACTTGAAAAGCTTCCTTTAAACAATAATGGATCAATTTCAGATGGGGTATTGAGAAATCAAATTTCTGATTTTGAAATGGATGAGGAAATTTTTGACTTAACAATTCAGAGAGTCACTGACGAAGCAAAAACAGGTAATAACTCAGGAGCACTTTCTTCTTTTTTTAAATTTTATGGAACAGAATTAAATATTGCCCGATATGAATTATTGATGGCTATAAATGGAACAGAAGCTCTTTTCTGGGGAGAAAATGAAAAGACCGAAGGTGATTTAGCTAGAAAATTTTGTCGCTCTAAAGGAAATTCTATCGAAGGTGGGACTTCAGAAATTCAGTTGAATATAATTTCTAAATTAATTTTGGGCTTGCCCACAAAATAAAATTTTTATGGCTTTAATCTTAACAGAAGAACAAAAAATGCTTAAGGATTCTGCGAAAGAACTTCTAGCAACCAAATATCCAGTGAGTAATATGCGGAATTTACGGGACTCAAAATACACCCCATATGACCCAAAATTATGGAACGAAATGGTATCAATGGGTTGGCCAGCTCTGACTATTCCAGAAAGTTATAATGGATTAGATTTTGGATTTGTTGGCCTTGGACAAGTTTTAGAACAAACGGGGAGAAATCTTTCAAAATCACCTTTAGTTTCTTCAATTCTTTTAGGGACTTCTGCTTTAAGATTGTCAGATAATGAAATTGTAAAAGCAAAATTATTCCCAGGGATAATGGAAGGTACTTGTAAATTAGCTTTTGCAATACAAGAAGGCATATACCATCAAACAAAACTATTTAAAACTAGTGCAGTTTTAGAAGATGAAAACTATACAATTAATGGATCAAAAACTATTGTTGTAGATGGAACAACTGCCGATCATTATATTGTTGTTTGTCAAATTAATGATAATCTAAGTTTATTTATTGTAGATTCTAATTCAAAAGGAATTACAATTTCAAAAAAAATATTAATGGATTCTGGATCCTATGCAGATGTAACATTTAAAAATGTATCGGTTTCTGCAGAAAATCAGTTAAATATTAAACTTGATGGCAGGCAATTTTTAGATCAAATTATGACTATTGCTTATGCAGGTATTTCTGCTGAACTTTTAGGAATCTGTAAACAGTCATTTGATATCACCATAAAATATTTAAAAGAACGTCAACAATTTGGAGTAATAATAGGGACTTATCAAGCTCTTCAACATAGAGCTGTTATTCTTTTTTCAGAGATTGAATTATGCAAGTCAATTGTATTAAAGGCACTTCAATCAATTGATAATAATGACCCTGAAGCATTAAAATACTCGCATTTAGCAAAAGCCAAATTATGTAAAACGACTAAATTAGTTACCAACGAAGCAATCCAATTACATGGTGGAATAGGAGTAACAGATGATGCTGACATTGGATTTTATTTAAAAAGGGCAAGAGTTGCCAAACAGCTTTTCGGTGATTATAATTACCATCTAGATCAATTAGCTGTGATTAAGGGGTATTAATAGCTATAAATTTGTTTAAAAAAAGGCTCTAAAATCGTTAACTATTTAGGATGAACCCTATATATTTGCAACTTGAAAATCAACTTAAAAGATTAATTCAAATTCAATAAAAAATGGCTCAAAGCATAGGTAAAGTTTCTCAAATAATCGGACCTGTCGTAGATGTTGATTTTACTGGCAAAGACAATCCATTGCCTAAAATCTATGATGCATTAGAAATCTCAAAAGAAGATGGTACTAAACTTATTTTGGAGGTTCAATCTCATATTGGAGAAGAGACAGTGAGAACAGTATCTATGGATTCAACGGATGGTTTAAGTCGAGGAGTAAAAGCAATAGCCCTTGGTAACCCAATTCAAATGCCAGTAGGAGGCGAAATATATGGCCGATTGTTTAATGTAATTGGAGATGCAATTGATGGGATGGAAAACCTTCCTAAAGAGGGAAATAAAGGCCTCCCTATACATCGTGAAGCTCCTGCTTTTGAGGATCTGTCTACTTCAACTGAAGTACTTTTTACTGGGATTAAAGTAATTGACTTAATCGAACCATATGCTAAAGGAGGTAAAATTGGTTTATTTGGCGGTGCTGGGGTTGGGAAAACAGTTTTGATTCAAGAATTGATTAATAACATTGCTAAAGGACATGGTGGACTTTCAATTTTCGCAGGAGTAGGCGAACGAACAAGAGAAGGGAATGATTTATTACGTGAAATGTTAGAATCTGGAATTATAAAATATGGTGATGATTTCATGAAATCTATGGAAGATGGCGGATGGGATCTTAAAAAAGTTGATAAAGCCGTAATGAAAGATTCTAAAGCCACCTTTGTTTTTGGGCAAATGAATGAACCTCCTGGAGCGAGAGCTCGAGTTGCACTTTCTGGATTAACCATTGCAGAATATTTTCGTGATGGAGCTGGGGAAGCTCAAGGAAAAGACGTTTTATTTTTTGTAGATAATATTTTTCGATTTACACAAGCGGGATCTGAGGTATCTGCACTTCTAGGGCGAATGCCATCAGCTGTAGGTTATCAACCAACACTAGCTACTGAAATGGGCGCTATGCAAGAACGAATTACTTCTACAAAAAAAGGATCTATTACCTCTGTACAAGCTGTTTATGTTCCTGCGGATGATCTTACCGATCCAGCACCTGCAACTACCTTTGCCCACTTAGATGCAACAACAGTTCTTTCGAGAAAAATAGCTGAACTTGGAATTTATCCTGCTGTGGATCCACTAGATTCAACATCCCGAATATTAACACCAGAAATTTTAGGAGACGAGCATTACACATGTGCTCAAAAAGTAAAAGAACTATTACAGCGCTACAAAGAACTTCAGGACATTATTGCTATACTGGGAATGGATGAACTATCCGAGGAAGATAAATTAGCTGTATCAAGAGCAAGGAGAGTTCAAAGATTTTTATCTCAACCATTTCATGTCGCTGAACAGTTTACAGGAATCCCAGGAGTATTGGTAGATATAAAAGATACAATTAAGGGTTTCAATATGATCATGGATGGAGAATTAGATCACCTACCTGAAGCAGCATTTAATCTAAAAGGGACTATTGAAGAGGCTATTGAAGCTGGTGAAAAAATGTTAGCTGAAGTATAGATATGCAACTTGAAATCGTTTCTCCCGAAGCCCAACTTTACAGTGGTGAAGTCAAGAGTTTAACTTTACCGGGTGCTTCAGGTTCTTTTCAGATTTTAGATAATCATGCTCCAATAGTTTCAACACTAGTTGCCGGGCGAGTTAAAATTGAAGGTAACATTGTTATTGAAAAAGAAAATCAATCTAAGTTTACTAAAGAAGGTGATTATACTTTCCTAGAAATTGAATCTGGAGCGATTGAATTGAGTAAAAATAAGGTTATACTTTTAACCGATTAACACAAACCTAAAATTTTATTTAGAGTTCTGCTAGGGCTTCATAAATTTTAGAATGTTCCCACCCGCGATAAGAGAAATAATAAAATATTTTCTTTTTTTGCTCAACTTTGCTAAGTTCTTTTAATTCTTTTTTTCGTTTTTCAAAAAGATCATAAAAGGTACTTTGATAAATATTTTCTGAAATTTCTTTTAGTCCTAATTTTATATTAAAATCAGATATACCTCGTTTTTTTAATTCTCTTATAATTCGATTTTTCCCCCATTTTTTTATTCTAAATTTTCCTCTAGCAAAGCTTTTAGAAAAACGAGTTTCATTTAGATAATTAGCTCTAATTAGGTCCGCTACAATTTTATCTCTAGCCTCGGGGATCATTCCCATTTCTTTCAATTTAGCGATCACTTCTACATGACATCGATCTTGGTAGGCACAGTAATACTCAAGCTTCTTTTGAGCCTCAACAACTGTGTAATTTTGTTTTTTTTTCACTTGTACAAGTTAAAGAATTACTAAAAAAAAGAACTTTCAAAAATTTATTTTACTCTATATTTTAAAAATTATTAAAAAAAAAGTCGTAGCTGATAGAGCTACGACTTTTTTTTTAACTACGGAGTCTTCTACGATCTTTATTTAAGAAACGAAACTCCAAATATTGATAAGCATGGCGTGGAACAATACGAATCCACTTTTTATATTCAAAATACCATTTTAAGCGTTGGGATGGATTCCCACTTAATATGTACGCAGCTACAAAAGGATGTAAATGTAAATGTATTTGTTCCTTTTTATTGCGATTGTTCTTAGTAATTTTACTAAGCTCTGTGTTGATTTTGTCAATTAGTACAATTGGGGCCTCGACTTCACCATTTACATTTGGATTCGGCTCCTTTGTTTTGATATTCATCTCTGGTCTTACACGCTGTCGTGTAATCTGAATGAGACCAAAACGGCTTGGAGGAAGAATTTTATGTTTGGTTCTATCTGTGCTCATTTCGTTAGTCAAGTGTTCAAATAGTTTTTTGCGATTTGAATTACTGTTTAGATCAATAAAATCTACTACAATGATTCCACCCATATCTCGAAGACGTAACTGTCTTGCAATTTCAGATGCAGCTATGAGATTGACTTCCATTGCTGTTTCTTCTTGGCTTTTTGAACGGTTTGACCGGTTTCCGCTATTAACATCAATAACGTGTAAAGCTTCAGTATGTTCGATAACCAAATAAGCTCCCTTTTGCATTGAAACAGTAGTTCCAAATGAGGATTTAATTTGGCGTTCGATCCCAAATTTTTCAAAAATTGGGAGATGATTTTCGTATAGTTTAACAATCGATTTTTTTTCCGGTGCTATAATTTCAATATAGTCTTGAATTTCCGATTGCATTTCTGCATCATCTACATGAATCCCAGTAAAGTTATCATCAAAAATATCGCGAAGAATACTTGAAGAGCGATTTATTTCACTCAAAACTTTCGACGGATATTTATCAATTTGCTTTAATTTTCCAGACAAATTCTTCCACCGAGTCAGCAATTGCTGGATGTCAGCGTCCAAAGCAGCTACTTTTTGACCTTCAGCAACTGTACGAATTATAAGTCCAAAACCTTTTGGGCGAATACTTTGTACAAGTTTTTTCAGCCTATTTTTTTCAGCTCTACTTTCAATTTTCTGGGAAATAGATACCCTATCTGAAAATGGCATTAGGACCATAAAGCGGCCAGCTAATGAAATTTCAGAACTTAATCTAGGTCCTTTTGTAGATATTGGTTCTTTTACAACTTGAACTAAAACGATTTGTTTTGGTGATAAAGCTTCCTCAACATTACCGTCTTTTTCAATATCATCTATATAACGAAATTGTTTTAAAAGATAATCTTTGTTTTTACCTGTGCTTATCTGTTTAATGTATTTAACTAATGAAGGGAGTTTAGGTCCGAGATCATGGTAATGTAGAAAGCCATCTTTTTCGTGGCCTACATTAACAAAAGCGGCATTTAAACCAGGAATAGCTTTTCTAACTTTTCCCACAAAAATGTCTCCAACGGAAAACTTGTTGTCCTCAACTTCTTTATTAAGCTCAATTAACTTTCCATCCTTGAGCAGTGCAAAATCAACAGCAGAGGAATGCGAACGTATAATTAATTCTTTATTCACTCTGAATTATTTTGTGTTATCACGAGTTGTTTTCGTGAAAACGGATTAAACAATATTTTCAGGATTTTCCTGTAGCAGCAATCAATTTTAATTGCTGCATTTCAATGAACGTTTGGTAAATTTTTTGAGTGTTTTGCCGAACACTATTTTTTCTTGTGGCGATTTGCCCTACGGCGTTTTTTTCGCTTGTGCGTCGCTACCTTGTGTCTTTTTCGTTTTTTACCACTTGGCATATGTAGTTATTAAATTTATAGTTAAGAATTAGTTTGATACAGTTACTTTAGATTTTACGCCTTTAACAAATATTTTTGCAGGTTTGAAAGCGGGTATGTTGTGTGCAGGGATTTTGATAGCAATATTTTTTGAAATATTACGTCCTGTTTTTTCAGCACGAGTTTTTATAATAAAACTGCCAAAACCTCTCAAATATACGTTCTCCCCTTTTTCTAAGGAGCCCTTTACTTCTTTCATAAATTTTTCAACAGTTGCTTGCACGTCAGCGCGGTCAATTCCGAGCTGATCTGATATATTTGATACAATATCTGCTTTTGTCATAATTTTTAATTTAATGATCAATATTTAAGGCCTGCAAATATATAAATTTATATTATAAAATGCTCTGTGTAAAGTTTTTATATTATAATTGTCGTATATAAATTGAATACTGTTTAAAGGGTTAAATTTTGAATATAACTAAGGTTTTACTTGCGTGGTACGATGAAAATAAACGCAACTTTTTATGGCGAGAAACAAAGGATCCCTATAAAATTTGGCTTTCAGAAGTTATTCTTCAGCAAACGAGGACTCATCAAGGAATTCCCTATTATGAGCGTTTTTTGAAAACTTTTCCAACTGTGGAACATCTCGCTTTAGCAAAAGAGAATTCGGTTTTAAAATTATGGCAGGGATTAGGGTACTATTCTAGAGCCAGAAACTTACATTCAACTGCACAATACATATACAAAGAATGCGGGGGTAAATTCCCAACAACTTTTAGTTCTCTAATTAAGCTTAAAGGAGTCGGTGACTATACTGCGAGCGCAATATCTTCAATTTGCTATGACCTGCCAGAGGCAGTAGTAGATGGCAATGTGTTTCGTTTTTTATCTCGTTATTTTGGCATTTACACACCTATTGATACAAGTCAAGCTCATCATGAATTTAAGTCTAAGGCAATGAGCTTAATGGATGAAAATCAACCTGGAAATTTTAATCAAGCATTAATGGATTTTGGTTCCATTCAATGCACTCCTAAAAATCCATTATGTAAGAGCTGCCCTTTTTCATCTAATTGCATAGCTTTTAACCAAAATAAAATAGGAATTTTACCTTCAAAAAAAGGAAAGCAAAAAGTAACAGATCGCTATTTTAACTATCTTGTTATTCAAGATCAAAATGGAGAAATTCAATTGGAAAAACGCACAGAAAAAGGAATTTGGCAAAATCTATTTCAATTTCCATTAGTCGAAACAAATTGTCCTATAAATAATAAAGAACAACTATCCGAAAAGATTTTAAGCGAAAAGATGGATGAGCTTAAACCTGAAAAATTTAATTTATGGAATTCTAATCCAATAATACATAAATTAAGCCATCAAAAACTTCATATTTTTTTCTGGATCATTACATCAAATATATATCTTAAAAAGGGCTATTCGTTAAAGGCATTAAAAAAACAAGCGGTTCCAGTTGTAATACAAAATTTTATAGATAATTTTTTCACAGTTGATGAGTGATTGCTTAAATTTACAATAACTAAACTCTTTAATATATGAGCGGCACCTTAAATAAAGTTATGCTAATTGGACATCTTGGAGATGATGTTAAGATGCATTATTTTGAAGGTGGGGGCTCAATAGGTCGATTTCCTCTAGCGACTAATGAATCTTACACAAATAAAAATAGTGGAGAAAAAGTAACAAATACTGAATGGCACAATTTAGTTGTACGTAACAAGGCAGCAGAAATTTGTGAAAAATATTTAAGTAAGGGCGACAGGATTTATGTCGAGGGAAGAATTAAAACTAGAAAATGGACTGGTGAAGACGGGGTTGACAGATACTCCACTGAGATCAATGTTAATGAGTTTACTTTTCTGACAACTAAAAAAGATGTTTCACAAGAAACTTCTTCAAATTCATTATCTAAAAATGAAACCCAAGCGTCATCTCCTTCTGATAAAGAAGACCTACCCTTTTAAACAGATATCTATTGTATCTTGAACCAATTCTTTTTCTTAATTTCTTGAGCTTGCCAACAGATGAAATATGGGTTCAGCTCACCTTAGTACTTTTTTTGTTAATAAGTTCGGCATTGATATCAGGTGCAGAAGTAGCCTTCTTTTCTCTACAGATAAAGTCATTGGAAGATACTGAAGATGCAGAATTAACCCAATCTATAAGAAGAGTAATATCATTATTAAAAAAACCAAAGCGATTATTAGCTACTATTTTAGTCGCAAATAACTTCATAAATATTGCTACAGTACTGTTATTTACTTCAATAAGTAAAACAATATTTAAATCTATAGAAAACCAATTAATAGTTCTTTTTATAGAGATTGGAATTATTACTACTATAATACTGATTTTTGGTGAAATCTTACCAAAGATTTATGCAAATCGAAATGCATTGGCTTTTTCTAAACGAATAGCACCAATAATCAGATTTTTGGATAAGTTTTTGTTGTTTTGGGTTACCTACCCAATGAGTCAAACTACAATTTTTTTGGAACGGCGCCTGGGGGACAAAAAAAATCAACTCTCCGTTGATCAACTTTCTCAAGCGCTAGAACTAACTGGAGAAGATGAAACTACTTCTGATGAACAACGTATTTTAGAAGGGATAGTAAACTTTGGAAGTACAGATACCCGAGAAGTGATGTGCCCTAGAATCGATATGTTTGCTCTATCTGACGAACTAACTTTAGAAGAAATAATTCCTTTAATTTTAGAACAAGGGTTTTCTAGAATACCAGTATTCAATGAAAAAAAAGATAACATTAAAGGAATTTTATACATAAAAGACTTACTTCCAAATTTAAAAACTCCAAATTACGAATGGCAAACACTTTTAAAGCCGCCGATTTATGTCCCAGAAAATAAAAAATTAGATGACTTACTAAAAGAATTTCAACAAAAGAAAAATCATTTGGCCATTGTTGTTGATGAATACGGTGGAACTTCAGGGCTTATTACACTAGAGGATATAATGGAGGAAATAGTCGGTGATATTAGTGATGAATTTGATGAGCAAGACCTTAGTTATTCTAAATTAGATGAAAATACATTTATTTTCGAAGCTAAAATTAGTTTGAAAGATTTTTTTAGAATTATAAAATTAGAAGAAACTGAAATTTTTGAAACAATTAAAGGAGATGCTGAAACATTGGCTGGTCTTCTACTTGAAATAACAAAAAAATTTCCTAAAAGAGGACAAAAAATCAAATTCGAGGGATATCAATTCATAATTGAGGAAATAGGAAAATTCAGAATCAAACAGGTTAAAGTGAGCCTTCCTAAGGAGAAAAAAAATTGATCAAGAAATCATACATATTAATTCCGATGATAATCTTTTTATCATGTGTTTCAGATATCCAACCTAAACCCAAAGCTTATTTCAGTTTAAAATATCCTAAGGCAAATTATAAAAAAATAAAATCTGAATTTGATATTTCTTTTGAATATAACTCCATTGCAGAATTAAGATTTGACCAAAAATCATCTCGTCTTTTATATCCAAATATGAAAGCTACTCTATATCTTAATTATAAAAGTGTAAAAAATAATTTAGATTCTTTGCTAAACGATGCATATAAGATTCCCTATAAACACATTTCAAAAGCAGATGCTATCCCTGAGAAAATTTTCATAAACAAGGGGAATGATGTTTACGGGACTCTATTCTCAATAATTGGTGATGCTGCATCTCAACATCAGTTTTTTTTAACTGATAGCGTAAATCATTTTTTAGTTGGCACCTTATATTTTTTTGCTAAACCCAATTATGATTCAATATATCCTGCTGTAAAATATTTGGAAAAAGACATTATACACTTAATTGAGACACTTGAGTGGGAGTAGTTTTTAATCGTTCTAACAAAATATTATTTTTGATTATCACATTTTAATACTTCAATTTAAATTCCAAGAACCAAAAAATATTTGATTAGGTATGCTTAAAAAACACAAAATGTTAAACAGCCATGGATAAAAATATTAAAAAATGGGTATACTTAATATCATTATCTATTATTTGGGGAAGCTCTTATATTTTGATTAAAAAAGGTTTGGTGGGTCTTAAACCTCTTCAGCTTGGTTCTATAAGGATAATAATAACTACAGCTATTCTTCTGTTATTTGGCTGGAAAGAACTAAAATCCATATCCATGGCTTCTTGGAAATGGATTGCTTTTACGGGATATTTTGGAACTTTTTTCCCAAGTTTTCTCTTTGCATTTGCCGAAACTGTCATTGATTCGTCAGTAGCTGCTGTATTAAATGGAATGACGCCGCTGTTTACCTTATTAATAGGTATTTTCTTTTTTGGTTCTTTTTTTAAATGGGATAAAATTTCAGGAGTAATTATTGGATTTGGAGGCACCTTGATTTTAGTTTCCAATGAGTTCACTATGAACACTGGAACTAATAGTTGGTATACATTTTTGATAGTTTTTGCTGCTTTTTGTTATGCTATCAATGTCAATGTGATCAAGTATAAATTGAATATGGTTTCGCCAATAGGTATTGCTTTAGGGAATTTTTTATCCATCATAGTTCCTTCAATATTAATTTTGACTTTTTCAGATTTTCCTTGGGAAGAAGTAATCTATGAAAATAAAGTAACAACTTCACTAGGTTATGTTTTTATTCTAGCTCTTCTTGGAACTGCAATAGCCAAGGTTATGTTTAATGAGTTAGTTTATATCTCCTCTCCTGTATTTTCAATTTCAATTACCTATTTACTCCCAATAGTAGCTATAGGATGGGGGGTATTAGACGGTGAAATATTTACAATAGTTCAATGGCTTGGATGTATATTAATTTTATGTGGTGTTTATCTAGTAACAGATAAAAAGCACCTAAAGAATTCTAAAAAGATTTGACCAATTTTAATACATTTGATACAAATAAAGTTTGCTTATGAAATTTTTTTTAAACTTATTTGGAGTAATGATATTATTTCCGTGTTTTGCACAAAAGAAATATGATCGCATTCTAAATTCTATTGATTCAAATCAATCACAATATGAAAATGTAGCTCAAGAAATTTGGTCATATGCTGAGGTGGGATATCAAGAGGTAAAAAGTAGTAAATTATTACAAAAAACATTGTCTGATCAAGGTTTTTCAATTGAGTCTGGTGTAGCAGATATACCTACAGCTTTTGTAGCTACTTACGGGTCTGGGAGTCCTGTTATAGCAATTTTAGGTGAATACGATGCGCTTCCGGGGTTATCTCAACAAGCAGTGCCTTTTAAAATAAGTAATAATAAAAATGCAGGTCACGCCTGCGGTCATCATCTATTCGGAACCGCTTCTGCTGCTGCTGCCATTGCAGTTAAAAATTACATTAAAAATGAGAAGATAAAAGGGACAGTAAAATATTACGGTTGTCCCGCCGAAGAAGGTGGCTCAGGGAAAGTATATATGACAAGAGCGGGATTATTTGATAATGTAGATATTGCACTCCACTGGCATGCAAGTAATAAAAATTCAGCTGGAGCCAGTATGGCATTGGCGAATAAAACCGCAAAATTCCGTTTTTACGGTGTTTCAGCTCATGCTTCTGGTTCGCCTGAAAAGGGACGCTCAGCGTTAGACGGTGTAGAAGCGATGAATAATATGGTAAATATGCTAAGAGAGCATACAACAGAAAGTACAAGAATACATTATGTTATAACCAAGGGTGGGAATGCTCCTAATGTAGTGCCAGATTTTGCAGAGGTTTACTATTATGCAAGACATCCTAACAGAGACGAGGTTATAAATATTTTTAATCGAATTGTTGATGCTGCTAAAGGGGCTGCAATAGGAACTGGAACAAAAATGGATTACGAAATAATTAGTGGGGTTCATGAACTTTTACATAATGAAATCTTGCAAAGGCAAGTACATAAAAATCTAGTAAAAATAGGAGGCTATTTATATAATGAGGAAGAGAAAATTTTTGCAGAAAAAATTTCAAAGACATTAGGCCTTGATTTGGATACAAAATATGTTAAGGGGGTTGAGCCATACAATCCTGTTGGAAAAGCAGGTGGTTCTACTGATGTTGGAGATGTAAGTTTTGCGGTGCCTACTGCAGGGCTTAATACAGCAACTTGGGTTCCGGGGACTTCTGCTCATAGTTGGCAGGCAGTTGCAGCAGGTGGCACTAGCATAGGAACAAAAGGGATGATTATTGCTGCAAAAACACTTGCACTAACAGGAATGCAATTGTTAGACGATCCAAAGACTATAGAAGCAGCGAAAAAAGAGTTTATCAATAGAAGAGGAGTTGATTTTATTTATACTCCTATGTTGGGAGATCGAAAACCCGCTTTGAATTATAGAAATTAAATTTAAATGAAAAAACTAATATTTTGCTTTTTATTGCTATCATGCTCTTCTTCTTTAGCACAAGTTTTTAACTTTAAAACTGAAAGAAATGCAAAAATCATTCATCGGATTATAATTGATGAAGAATATTTTGTAGAAACGCAGTTTATTAATGATCCAGCAGAATTTATATTGACTCGAGGAGGCTTTTACACCAAAAGTGAAAGAAATAAGTTTAAAATAAAATTTGAATTTAACTCCAATTATGAAAAAGATAGTTTGATAGAGTTTGAATTACAGCAAGATAGATCCTGGATTAAATCAGTAAACAAATCTCTTGATTTAGATGGAAAATGGCTAATGGCTGGAAGAATGACAGATAATGGAGAAAGGAGAAGAGATATTTCAAAGCCAAGGAAAACAATGAAATTTTTAAAGGATGGTTATTTTCAATGGATTGCATTTAATACTGAAACATTTCAGTTTTTTGGTTCTGGTGGAGGATTTTATTCTGCTGAAGATGGAATTTATACTGAAAATATTGAGTTTTTTTCAAGGAACAACAAAAGTGTTGGACGAGTATTACCTTTTCAATATAGTTTAAAAGATAATGATTGGCATCACGAGGGGATAAATAGCAAAGGAGATCCCATGCATGAGATTTGGACCAATCGGAACTTATAAATTTTTATAAAAATTATTCTAAAAACATGATCTTATTGACAAGAATAAGAAAGTAAAAATTAATTATGATATCTAGTAAAGAATTGATTGACTTGTTGACGCTTGAAAAAAAGGATGATCAGCTTTTTATAGGCCAAAATTATAAAACAGCATGGGGACGCGTTTTTGGAGGTCAAGTTTTAGGACAATCTCTTCATGCTGCCTATCAGACTGTTCCAAATGATAGAATTGCTCATTCAATGCATGGATATTTTATTCTTGGGGGGGATATTAATATTCCAATTGATTATCATGTGGACACTATTCGCGACGGAAGAAGCTTTACTACTAGACGTGTTGTAGCATTTCAAAATGGCAAAGCAATATTTAATATGGCCGCTTCTTTTCATATTAAAGAGGAGGGAGAAAGTCATCAAATAGTAATGCCAAATGTTCTTACACCTGATTTATTACTTACTGATATTCAGCAAGCAGAGATTTTACAACAAAAAGATCCTGAGCGATTTCAACGCTTGATGAAATCTCACCCCCAAATTTTTGAATTTAAACCTGTGGATAAAGCAATTTATTTACAGACCAGTAATTCTGCTCCTTTGGCTCATATATGGTTCCGAATAAAAGATAAAATTAAAGTTGACATTTCTTTACAGCACCAAATACTTGCCTTTGCATCAGATTATAGTCTTTTACTTTCAGCCACACTACCTCATAGAGAAAAACTAATGAACGCAAAAGTATATTATGCAAGCCTAGATCATGCACTTTGGTTTCATCGCAAGTTTAAAATAGATGAGTGGTTACTCTACGCAATAGAAAGCCCCAGTGCTTCAAATGCAAGAGGCTTCTCAAGAGGGAGTATTTTTGATCAAAACGGAGTAATGGTAGCTTCTGTTACTCAGGAAGGATTAATGAGAAAATATAAATGATGATTAATACAAAATTAAGACTGCTTTTTGTAATTGTAATCTGCTTTCTAAAACTATCATTTGCCCAAGAATATGATAAAGTTAACGGAGTATGGAATGCCGCTTTTATAGACTTTCCACTTTCTGAAAAAATAAGTTTGAGAACAGAGTTACATTTAAGGACCATATCATATTTTAGTGTATGGAATCAACATCTCTTTAGACCCCAACTATCCTTCAAAGCTTCTAAAAATGTTTCATGGAGAGGAGGATATACATTTCTCAGAAATTTCGATAAAGACGTAACAAAAGATCCTAGAATTCGAAATGAGCATAATATTTGGGAACAAGTTCAATTTACATTACCATTAAAAAAAGCCTCTTTTAGTACATGGATTAGATTAGAACATCGTTTTCAGGAAAAACTTCCCTTAAAAAAGGATAAAACCTTAAGGAGTTTTGATTTTTCTAGCCGTATTCGATTTCGTTTAACTTTTCAAAAATTACTGTCTCAAACAGATGCCAAGGTTCCTATTAATTTTGTTTTTTATAACGAAATTTTCACGCTTTTGAATCCTTCTGGAATTCCATTTAAGTTTAATCAAAATTGGACTTTTTTGGGATTAAGGGTTAAATTAAACAATAAGCTGTCAATCAATTCTGGATTTCAAAAAAATACTATTGATAAGTCAAATGACAAATATTTAAAAAACAGATTATGGAATACC
>Ga0208277_1000588_pt1 | contig 21211 bp, 33 predicted proteins | sample ETNtaG_5_FD_185782 | JGI IMG/M metagenome (GOLD analysis project Ga0208277, IMG submission 185782) | Marine microbial and viral communities from oxygen minimum zone, Eastern Pacific Ocean - ETNP201406SV205 (SPAdes) (version 2) | ecosystem: Environmental > Aquatic > Marine > Oceanic ...
AAATGTCCAGAAGACATAAAGCTGAAAAAAGAGAAATATTTCCTGATCCTAAATACAGGGATGAGGTCATTTCAAAATTTATGAATAATTTAATGGTTGATGGAAAAAAATCTGTTGCAGAAAAAATTGTTTATGGGGCTTTTGATAACATAGAGAGCAAGCTTAAGACTGATCCCGTAAAAGTTTTTCATGATGCTATTGATAATGTAATGCCTTCTGTTGAAGTTAGGTCAAGAAGAGTTGGTGGAGCTACTTACCAGGTTCCTGTCGAGGTTAGATCTGATAGAAGAAAAGCTCTCGCTATTAGGTGGATTATTTCTGCTGCCCGCTCTAGAGGTGAGGATACGATGGGTGAAAAATTATCATCTGAACTTATTGATGCTTCTAACAATAGAGGAGCTTCTGTAAAAAAACGTGAGGATACTCATAAAATGGCTGAAGCTAACAGAGCTTTTTCTCATTATCGTTGGTAGTTAATTAAAAGGGTTTTATCATGGCACGAAAAACAAAATTATCAGATTATAGAAATATTGGTATTATGGCCCATATCGATGCTGGTAAAACCACTACAACAGAAAGAATTTTATATTATACCGGAAAGAGCTACAAAATTGGTGAGGTACATGATGGTGCTGCAACCATGGATTGGATGGAACAAGAACAAGAAAGAGGTATTACTATTACCTCTGCTGCAACTACATGTTTTTGGAATGAAAAAAGAATAAATATTATTGATACTCCTGGGCACGTTGATTTCACGATTGAGGTTGAAAGATCCTTAAGAGTGCTTGATGGTGCTGTTGCCGTCTTTGACTCCGTTGCTGGTGTTGAGCCTCAGTCTGAGACAGTTTGGAGGCAAGCAAATAAATATAATGTTCCAAGAATGTGTTTTGTTAATAAAATGGATAGAATTGGCGCTGATTTTTATAGATGTGTTGAAATGATAAAAGATAGACTTGGTTCTACACCTTTAGTTATGCAATTGCCGATTGGATCTGAAAGTAATTATGAGGGTTTGATCGACCTTGTTCAAATGAAAGAAATAATTTGGAAAGAAGAATCATTAGGTGCTGAGTTTGAGTACAGGGAAATAAGAGAGGATCTTAAAGCTGAAGCAGAAAAATATAGATCTGAGTTAATTGAGAGTGCTGTTGAACAAGATGATGAAGTTATGGAGCAGTATTTAGAGGGTAATGAACCAGATGTTGATACGATTAAAAAGTGTATTCGTAAAGGTGTACTAGATCAGTCTTTCGTACCTGTTCTTAATGGTACTGCATTTAAGAATAAAGGTGTTCAACCACTTCTTGATGCTGTAGTTGATTTTATGCCTTCTCCTACGGATGTTGAGGCTATCAAAGGTATTCATCCTGATACTGAAGAGGAAATGAAAAGAGAATCTTCAGACGATGAGCCATTATCGCTTTTAGCCTTTAAAGTAATGAATGACCCTTTTGTTGGAAACCTTACTTTTGCAAGAATTTATTCTGGTGTTTTAGAAGCTGGTCAAACATTAGTAAATACAGTTAAAAATAAAAAAGAAAGAATAGGTAGAATGCTTGAAATGCATTCAAACTCAAGAGAAGATATCAAAGAAGCGCGTGCTGGTGATATCGTTGCATTAGTGGGCTTAAAAGATACTACAACTGGTGATACTTTATGCGGTGATGACAATCAAATTATTCTTGAGCGAATGGAATTTCCTGAACCAGTGATCGAGGTTGCTGTTGAGCCAAAAACCAAAGCTGACCAAGAAAAAATGGGGTTAGCATTATCAAGATTAGCTAAAGAAGATCCATCTTTCAGAGTTTCTTCTGACAATGAATCAGGACAAACAGTTATCAGTGGTATGGGTGAACTTCATCTCGATATTCTTGTTGATAGAATGAAAAGAGAATTTAAAGTTGAAGCAAATGTTGGCGCTCCTCAGGTTGCATATCGTGAAACTTTTTCTAAAGAAGCTGAAATTGATTATACCCACAAAAAACAAAGTGGTGGCGCGGGTCAATTTGCCCGTTTAAAAATTATTATCACTCCTAATCAACCAGGTGAAGGCTATAACTTCAAAAGTGAAATTGTTGGTGGCTCAATACCTAAGGAATATATACCTGGTGTAGAAAAAGGAATTGAAAGTGTTAAAGAGACTGGCGCTTTAGCTGGTTTCCCAATTATAGATTTTAGTGTCAGACTTGTTGATGGTGCTTATCATGATGTTGACTCAAGCGTTATGGCATTTGAAATAGCTGCTCGTGCAGCATTTAGGGAAGTTTGTCGTGACGCTGGTATTAAATTACTTGAACCAATAATGAAGGTTGAGGTTGTAACTCCCGAGGAACACTTAGGTGATATAATTGGCGACCTTAATAGTAGAAGAGGTCAGATTTCAGGTACTGAAACAAGAGGCCCTTCAACAGTTATTGACTCAATGGTTCCTCTTGCAAATATGTTTGGTTATGTAAATACTTTGAGATCCATGTCACAAGGTAGAGCAGTTTTTACTATGCTCTTTGACCATTATCAAGAAGTTCCAAAAGCTGTATCAGAAGAGGTAATTGCTAAGCTAGCATAGTTATAAAAGGTAGTTAAATGAAAGATCAAAATATTAGAATTAGATTAAAAGCATATGATCATAGAACATTAGATACGTCTGCAAAAGAAATTCTTGATACTGCAAAAAGAACAGGGGCTGATGTTCGTGGTCCGATACCTTTACCTACTCGTATTGAGAAATTTACTGTTCTTAAAGGTCCTCATATCGATAAGAAAAGTAGAGAGCAATTTGAAATAAGAACTCACAAAAGATTAATGGATATTATTGATCCAACCCCGCAAACTGTTGATGCTTTAATGAAGTTAGATTTGGCTGCGGGTGTTGATGTTGAGATAAAACTATAGAATTAGGATTAAAGCGATGAGAACCGGATTAATTTGTAAAAAACTTGGGATGAGCAGACTGTATACTGAAGACGGCATTCATACACCGGTTACAATACTTCACCTTGATAATTGTCATGTTGTTTCAACAAAAACAAAAGAAAAAGATGGTTATACTTCTGTGCAGCTTGGTGTAGGAAATATAAGCGAAAAGAATGTTTCTAATCCTATGAAAGGGCATTTTAAAAAGAATAAAATTAATGCAAAAGCTAAGCTTTCAGAATTTCGTGTAACTGAAGATAATTTACTTGAAAATGGTTCTGAGCTTGCTGCATCTCATTTTGTAGACGGTCAATTTATTGATGTTTCAGGAATATCTATTGGTAAAGGTTTTGCTGGAGCAATGAAAAGACATAATTTTGGTGGCTTGAGAGCTTCTCATGGTGTTTCTATTAGTCACAGAAGTCATGGTTCTACCGGTCAATGTCAAGATCCCGGAAAAGTATTTAAAGGAAAAAAAATGGCAGGTCACATGGGAGCTGCAAATGTAACAGTTCAAAATTTAAAAGTTGTTAAAACGGAATCAGATGAAGGTTATATTTATGTTAGAGGAGCAGTTCCTGGTCCAAAAGGTAGTTGGGTTTTACTTAAAGATTCTGTAAAAAAATCATTACCGGATGATATTCCTCTTCCAGCTGCTTTAAAGAATGCGAAAGATGAAGTCAAAAAAGACGAAAATATCTCAGATGATAAAAATTCTGAAGAAAATATAGATTCTGAAAATAACGGAGACTCAAATGAAAGTTAGTGTTGTAAGTTTGAGTTCCGACAAAAAATCTTCTCAGGAACTTAATGACGAAATTTATGGCCTTGATCCACGAAGCGATATTCTTCATAGAGTTGTTACATGGCAGCTTGCTAAAAGAAGATCTGGTACTCATAAAACCAAAGAGCGTGGTGAAATAAAAGGTAGTACAAAAAAAATTATGAATCAAAAAGGTTCTGGTGGTGCTAGGCATAGTACAAGAAAGCCAAATATTTTTAGAGGTGGCGGAGTGGTTTTTGGTCCAAAGCCAAGAGACTATTCTACTAAACTTCCAAAAAAAATAAGATCATTAGGATTAAAGCACGCTTTATCTTCAAAGGTAAAAAATGACGAACTTATAATTTTAGATGAAGCTAAATTATCCTCTCCAAAAACTAAAGATTTTCTATCAAAAGTTAAAAAGCTAAAAATTGAAAATGCTTTATTTATTGACTCCGATGATTTTGATAAAAATTTTGAACTTGCTATTAAAAATGTGAAAGGTCTTGAGCTTATAAATATTAAAGGAATTAACGTTTACGATATTCTTCGTAAAGAAAAATTAGTTCTTACAAAAAGCTCTATTGATATGCTTAATGAGAGGCTGCAATGAGTGAAAAAAATTATTTTGATATTTTAATGAGCCCTGTAGTTACTGAAAAATCTTCTATGCTTTCAGAGAGTAATAAGGTTGTCTTTAAGGTTAGTTTAAAATCATCAAAACAAGAAATTAAAAAAAGTATTGAGGCTTTGTTTAAGGTAAATGTGAAATCTGTAAATACTCTCAGAAGAAAAGGAAAAACTACTAATTTTAAAAATATTAAAGGTAAGAGAAAAGATTTTAAACATGCAATTGTTACGCTTGAGGAAGGTCAATCTATTGACGTAATGGGTGGAGTATAGATTATGGCTTTAAAAACATACAAACCTACAAGTCCTGGTCAAAGGGGTTTAGTTTTAGTTGATAAATCTCATTTATCAACTGATCGTCCAATAAAATCTCTAACAGAAGGCTTAACCAGTTCAGGTGGAAGAAATAATAAAGGAAGAATGACTGCTAGAAGAAGAGGTGGTGGCCATAAAAGACTTTATCGTAAGATTGATTTTAAAAGAAATAAAGTAGATGTATCCGCAACAGTTGAAAGACTTGAATATGATCCAAACCGTTCAGCATTTATTGCTCTAATAAAATATGATGACGGTGAATTGAGTTATATAATTGCTCCGCAAAGGCTTAGCGTGGGTGATAAAGTTATTTCGAGTGAAAAAGCTGATATTAAACCCGGTAATACAATGCCAATGAAAAAAATGCCTATAGGTACAATCATTCATAATATCGAAATGAAGCCAGGTAAAGGTGCCCAGATGATAAGGTCTGCAGGTACTTTCGCTCAATTAGTTGGTAGGGATCAGGGTATGGCTATCTTAAAATTAACTTCAGGTGAGCAAAGACTCGTACCTGATGTTTGTAAGGCTACTGTTGGTGCTGTTTCAAACCCTGATAACTCTAATACTAAATTAGCAAAGGCTGGAAGAAATAGATGGAAAGGTAAGAGGCCATCAGTTCGTGGTGTCGTTATGAACCCAGTTGATCACCCTCATGGTGGAGGTGAAGGTAAAACTTCTGGAGGCCGTCATCCTGTTACACCTTGGGGTGTACCAACAAAAGGTAAGAAAACACGCTCTAATAAAAATTCTGATAAATTCATTGTCAGAACTCGTCATCAAAGGAAAAAAAGAAGGTAAATATGGCTAGATCAGTATGGAAAGGTCCTTTTGTAGACCAATATATCTTAAAAAAAGCAGAAGCTGCTAGAGAGTCAGGTCGTAAAGATGTGATAAAGATTTGGAGCAGAAGATCAACAATTTTACCTCAATTTGTAGGTTTGAATTTTGGTGTATATAACGGACAGAAATTCATTCCTGTTTTAGTTTCAGAAGATATGGTTGGTCATAAATTTGGAGAGTTTTCACCAACCAGGACCTATTATGGTCATACAGCGGATAAGTCTGCAAAGAGAAGTTAGTTATGAGTAATGTTGAAAAACTAGATGTAAATAAAGGACCTTCATCAAAGGCAATTGGTAAAATGCTTAGAACAAGTCCTATAAAACTAAACGATGCTGTAAAAAGTATTAGAGGAAAAAATGTTGGCGACGCCTTGTCTTATTTAGAATTTTCTAAGAAAAGAATTTCTAATGAAGCAAAAAAAATTCTTGAGAGCGCGATTGCTAACGCAGAAAATAATCATAATCTCGATATAGATAAGCTTTATGTCGATGAAGCTTATGTTGGTAAAAATCTTGTTATGAAAAGATTTAGACCAAGAGCAAGAGGAAGAACAGGAAAAATTCTTAAACCATTTAGCCAGCTTACAATTATTTTACGTGAGAAAGCTGAAGGAGAAAAAAAATAATGGGACAAAAAGTTAATCCAATCAGCATGAGGCTAGGAATAAATCGTACTTGGGATTCAAGATGGTATGCTGGAAAAAATGAATATAGTAAGTTAATACAAGAAGATATTCATATGCGTGAAATGATTTTTAAAGACCTCAAAAATGCTGCAATTGCTAATGTAGTCATTGAAAGGCCTCATAAGAAATGTTTAGTAACAATTCACTCAGGTAGACCTGGTTTAATAATTGGTAAAAAAGGCGCTGACATTGAAAATTTAAAGAAAAAACTTCAAAAAATTACCTCTTCGGATGTTGTTGTTAATATTGTTGAAGTAAGGAAACCTGAGATAAATGCAACACTTGTTGCTGAAAATATTGCTCAACAACTTGAGAGAAGAATAGGGTTTAGACGAGCTATGAAAAGAGCTGTTCAATCCGCAATGCGTTTAGGCGCACAAGGGATACGTATAAATTGTGGTGGACGTTTAGGTGGTGCTGAAATTGCTAGAACTGAGTGGTATAGAGAAGGTCGTGTTCCGCTTCACACATTAAGATCTGATATAGATTATGGTGTAGCATCTGCTCATACTACATATGGAATTTGTGGAATTAAAGTTTGGATATTTCTTGGGGAGATTATGGAGCATAATCCTTTTGCAAAAGAGGAAAAAACCCCTTCACAAGAAAATACAAATTTTAAGCAAAATAATTAAGGATAATAAGGATGTTACAGCCTAAGAAGACAAAATTTCGTAAAGCCCACAAAGGTAGAATCAAGGGTAATGCTAAAGGCGGTACAACCCTCAACTTTGGCTCATATGGTTTAAAAGCTATTACTGCTGAAAGAGTAACGGCTAGACAAATTGAAGCTGCAAGACGTGCAATTACTAGACATATGAAAAGAGCTGGAAGAGTTTGGATTAGAATTTTTCCAGATGTACCAGTTTCTAAAAAGCCTACCGAGGTAAGAATGGGTAAAGGTAAAGGAACTCCTGAATATTGGGCTGCAAAAGTAAAGCCTGGTAGAATTATGTTTGAAATTGATGGTGTTTCTCCTGAGATAGCTAAAACAGCTTTAGAGCTTGGCTCTTCAAAACTTCCTGTTTTAACTAAAATTATTACTAGACCAGGGGAGTCTATCTAAATGGCAAAAAAGAAAAAAAATATTAATGATATGAGTTTTGATGAGTTAGTTGACTCATTAAACGAACTCAAACAGGAAGTTTTTAATATTAATATTCAAAAACTTGCTGGCCAATTTGAAGATACTTCTCAGATATCTAAAAAGAAAAAAGATATTGCTAGAGTTAAAACTATGATTAGTAAGCATAAAAATGAGGTGAGTAATGCCTAAAAGAATTTTAAAAGGTGTTGTTGTTAGTGATAAGGCAGATAAAACCATTACTGTTTTGGTAGAAAGAAGATTCACTGACCCATTATTTAAGAAAACTGTAAGAAGTTCTAAAAAATATATGACACATGATGAAGATAATAAATTTAAAGTTGGTGATTTAGTTAAAATAAGAGAATGCAAACCATTATCTAAATCTAAAACATGGGAAGTAATTGACGATTAGTCATTAAATTAAGGTTTTTTGATATGATACAGATGCAAACAAAGTTAGATGTAGCCGATAATTCTGGTGCAAAGCAGGTTCAATGCATAAAGGTTTTGGGTGGATCTAAAAGAAGAACTGCCTCTATTGGCGATATAATAGTTGTCTCTGTTAAAGAGGCTATTCCAAGAGGTAAAGTTAAAAAAGGTGAAGTTTTAAAAGCTGTGATTGTAAGAACAAAAAAAGAAATTCGCCGTAATGACGGAAGTGCAATCAGATTTGACACTAATGCAGCTGTTTTAGTTAACGCAAATGGTGAGCCTTTGGGTACTCGTATCTTTGGCCCAGTTACTAGAGAGTTACGTAGTAAAAAATTGATGAAAATAGTTTCTCTAGCACCGGAGGTTATATAATGGCTGCAAAAATAAAAAAAGGCGATAAAGTGTTTATAATCTCTGGAAAAGATAAAGGCAAAGAAGGAGAGGTAACTAGAATTATTAAGAGTTCTCAAAGCCAAGATAAAGCTCTTGTTCAGGGCATTAATTTGGTAAAAAGACATAGAAAGCCATCTCAGGATAATCCAGGCGGTATTATTTCTGAGGAACGTCCAATACAAATTTCAAACTTAATGATTATTGACCCTAAAACAAAAAAACCAAGTAGAGTTGGTTTTAAGTTAGATAAAAAGGGAAATAAAGTTCGTTTTGCAAAAAAATCAGGGGAGGTTTTATAAAATGTCTGAAGATTTAAACTATATCCCAAGATTACAACAGCAATACAATGAAGTAATTCAAAAAGAACTTTTATCAAATTTAAAACTAAGCAATATTTTTGAGGTTCCAAAGATTTCAAAAGTTGTGATAAACATTGGCGCTGGAAGTCAGTCTGTCTCTGACAGCAAAAAAGTTAATGATGCTGCTGCTGCTTTAGAGTTAATATCTGGCCAGAAACCAGTAAAAACTGCTGCAAAAAAGGCTATTGCTGGCTTTAAATTGCGTGAAGGCATGGCTGTGGGTGTGAAGGTTACTCTTAGAAAAGCACAAATGTATGAATTTATTGATAGATTGATTAATATTGCTCTTCCTAGAGTTAGAGATTTTGATGGATTAAGTCCAAAAAGTTTTGATGGTAATGGTAACTATGCGTTTGGTATTAAGGAACATCTAATTTTTCCAGAAATAAATTATGAATCAGTAACAGAGATTTGGGGTATGGATATAATTATTAACACTACCGCTAAAGATGATGAACAAGCTCTTGCATTGCTGCAAAGCTTTAATTTTCCTATTAAAAAGAAATAAATTAAAGGTATTACAAATGGCTAAAGTAAGTATGGTACAAAGAGATTTAAAAAGAAGAAAGTTATACTCCAAGTATAAAAATAAAAGAGAGAAACTTTTAATAACTGCTAAAGATAAGAGCTTATCTGCTGAAGATAGATTTGAGGCTAGATTGAAATTAGCTCAGTTACCTAGAAATTCTTCAAAAAATAGAATTCGTAATAGATGTTTAATAACTGGCCGTCCAAGAGGTGTGTATAGAAAATTTGGTTTATCAAGGATTGCCTTTAGGGATTTAGCTTCAGACGGTAAGTTGCCTGGTGTAGTTAAATCAAGTTGGTGAGGTTACAATGAATATTAATGATCCAATAGGGGATATGATTACAAGAATAAGAAATGCTCATATGAGAGGTAAGGAAATTGTAGATTCACCTTCATCTTCTCTTAGAGTAAATGTACTTGAGGTTTTAAAAGATGAGGGCTTTATTAGAGGGTTTTCAGAAACTGAGAGAGATACTGGTCAATCAGAAATTCAAATTGAATTAAAGTATCACGAGGGAGATCCTGTGATAAAAGAAATTAAGAGAATTTCTAAGCCAGGAAGAAGAGTTTATTCGTCTGTAAAAAGTATGCCATTAATTAGAAACGGTCTTGGTATTTCAATTGTTTCAACACCTAAAGGGGTTATGTCAGACTCCTCTGCTCGTAATGAAAACGTAGGTGGTGAAATTTTATGTACTGTTTTTTAATATTGAGGTTTTTGAATGTCTAGAATTGGAAAAAAACTTATAGATGTGCCTGAAGGTGTTAATGTAACAATTTCTGAATCAGAAATATTAACTACCGGACCCAAGGGTGAGTTGTCTTGTGAAAATTTCTCTGGAACAACTGTTACTCTTCAAGATAACCAGATTAGCGTTGAGCCCATTGATGACTCTCAAGAGAGTATTCAGTTTTGGGGAATACAAAGAACATTACTTAACAATAATATCGTTGGTGTTTCAGAGGGTTATACAAAGACATTGGAAATTAATGGCGTTGGTTATAAGGCTCAAATGAAGGGAAATAATATACAATTATCACTTGGCTTTAGTCATGACATAAACTATGAAACGCCTGAGGGAATTAAAATTGAAGCTATCTCTCCTACAGAAATAAATGTGAGTGGCATTGATAAACAGAAAGTTGGCCAAGTTGCAGCAGAGATTAGAAGTTATAGGCCTCCTGAGCCATATAAAGGTAAAGGTGTAAAGTACAAAGACGAATTTATATTCAGAAAAGAAGGAAAAAAGAAGTAATCAGATGGTTAATAAAATTGTTTCAAATAAAAGAAAAGCTAGAGTTAGAAAAAAGCTAAAAAAATCTTCTGCGGATAGAATGAGACTTTCTGTTTTTAGATCGTCAAAGCATATCTATGCTCAGATCATTGATGATACTTCTGGAGTAACCATAGCCTCAGCTTCAACTTTAGAAAAATCTTCTTCTAGTTTAGGCTCTAATATATCTTCAGCATCTAAAGTTGGATCTGAAATTGCAGAGAAAGCTATTAAAGCAGGAGTAAATGAGGTTTTTTTCGATAGAGGTAGTTATAAATATCATGGCCGTGTTAAAGCTCTAGCTGAAAATGCTAGAGAGGCTGGGTTAAAATTTTAGGAGATTATGTATTGTCTGCAAATGAAATAAATAATAATGACGAGAGAGATAGTGAGTTTATTGATCGTTTAGTTTTTATCAACAGAGTTTCAACTGTTGTGAAAGGCGGTCGTAGATTTAGTTTTGCAGCTCTTGTAGTGGTTGGTGACCAAAAGGGTCATGTTGGCTTTGGCCATGGCAAGGCACGAGAAGTTCCTGAGGCAATTAAAAAAGCAACTGATGCAGCAAAAGCTTCATTAGTAAAAGTTCCTCTTAAAGAGGGGAGAACTCTTCATCATGATATTGAAGGAAGACATGGTGCAGGTAAGGTTGTCCTTAGAACAGCGCCTCCGGGAACAGGAATAATTGCTGGTGGACCAATGCGTGCAGTATTTGAAGTTCTTGGTATTCAAGATGTCGTAGCAAAATCTATTGGCTCTTCAAATCCTTATAATATGGTAAGAGCAACTGTTAAAGCTTTGGCTAAAATTAATAGCCCTAGACAAGTTGCTGCGAGAAGAGGAAAAAAAGTTAATGAGGTTATTAGCCAGCGTATAAATGATAGCGAAGTTTCTGCATAGGTATTAAAATGGCATCTAAAAAAATTACTATAGAACAAACTGGAAGTGCTTTAAGGAGAAGTCCTGATCAAAGAAAAACACTAATTGGACTTGGTTTAAATAAACTTCATAAAGTTAGGGTTCTTGAAGATACTGATTCAGTTAGAGGTATGATTAAAAAAGTTAATCACCTTGTTAAAATAATTAATGAGGAATAGCAAAATGAGATTAAATGAACTTAGAGATAATCCTAACGCTAGAAAATCTAGAACCAGAGTAGGAAGAGGCATTGGTTCTGGTAAGGGTAAAACTGCAGGAAGAGGTCACAAAGGGCAAAAATCCAGATCTGGTGTTGCTATAAAAGGTTTTGAGGGTGGTCAAATGCCTATCCATATGCGTTTACCAAAAAGGGGTTTTAATAATATTTCTCGAAAAAATTTCTCAGAATTAACTTTAGGTAATCTTCAAGCAGCAATCACAAAAGGTCTTATTGATAGTTCAAAAAAAATTACTGAAGTAGAATTAAATGCATCTGGGATTGTCAAAAAAAGTAGAGATGGCGTTAAAATCTTAAACAAGGGTGAAATTAAGGATAAAATTGATATCTCTGTTACAAAAGCTACTCAGTCATCCATTAAGTTAATTGAGAGCTTAGGTGGTAAAATTGAGATACTTGAAAAAGTAAAAGAAAAAAAAGAAATAAAAGAACAACCTGAAGAAAAAGAAATTAGTAAAGAGGCTGTTGAAACTTCAACAAAAGATTCAGCAGATAAATAATAATGGCTTCAGTAGCTGAACAATTAGCTTCAAATATAAGTCTTTCAGCCCTTAAAAGTGCTTCTGAACTTAAAAAAAGGATATGGTTTACTATCCTAGCTTTAATTGTATACAGGTTTGGAACATACCTACCTTTACCTGGTATAGATCTTGATGCATTAAGGCAAATTTTTGAACAAAATCAATCAGGTATTATTGGCGTTTTTAATATGTTCTCAGGTGGTGCTGTTGGAAGGATGGCTATTTTTTCTCTTGGTATAATGCCTTATATTACTGCATCAATCATTATTCAATTAATTGTCCCTGTTGTTCCGTCTCTTAACTATTTAAAAAAAGAGGGTGGTGAAAGAGGTAGAAGACAAATTAATCAGTATACTCGTTATTCTACAGTTTTTTTAGCTACTATTCAGGCTTGGGGAATAGCTGTTGGACTTGAGGGCGCAACAGGAGTTGTATCTGATCCTGGTTTATTTTTTAAAATTTCAGCAGTCATAACCCTTGTGGGTGGCACAATTTTTCTTATGTGGCTTGGCGAGCAAATAACCTCTAATGGATTGGGTAACGGTATCTCTTTACTAATTTTCGCTGGTATTGTCGCCGAACTTCCAAGTGCCCTTTTTGGTACTATTGAGCTTGGAAGACAAGGTGCTTTATCTATTGGTTTAATGTTTGGTCTTTTAATACTTGTTTTATTAACTATTACATTTGTTGTTTTTATAGAGAGAGCACAAAGAAGATTGCTTGTTCAGTATCCAAAAAGGCAAGTTGGTAATAAAATGTTTGGTGGAGATAATTCTCATTTACCTTTAAAACTTAATACCTCGGGTGTAATTCCTGCTATTTTTGCATCTTCATTACTATTAATGCCAATTACGATTGCAAATTTTTCTGCAGGCCAAGGACCTGATTGGGTTAATAGTATTACTAGTCTTCTTGGAAGAGGCCAGCCCTTATATATGCTTATTTATGCTTTTTTAATTGTCTTTTTCTGTTATTTTTATACTGCTATTGTTTTTAATCCAGACGATACGGCTGATAATTTAAAAAAACAAGGTGGCTTTATTCCAGGAATTAGACCTGGAGAGAGAACCGCTCAATATATTGATTTTGTTTTAACAAGGCTTACTGTTGTTGGTTCAATTTATTTAGTTTTAGTTTGTTTATTACCAGAATTTTTGATTTCTAGATTTGCTGTACCTTTTTATTTTGGTGGAACGTCGGTTTTAATTATTGTTAATGTTGCAATGGATACAATGACACAGTTTCAAGGATATTTATTTGCTCATCAATATGAAGGATTACTTAAAAAATCAAAGTTAGGAGGTAGAAAGAGATAATGATCATTATTCTCTTGGGACCACCTGGTGCTGGCAAAGGTACGCAAGCAGTTTTTATTAAAAACCATTTTAATCTAGCTCATATTTCAACTGGGGACATGTTAAGAGAGGCTGTTAAGAATGAAACAGAACTAGGATTAATGGCAAAAAATGTTATGGAGAGGGGTGATTTAGTCTCAGACGATTTATTGCTTAAATTAATTAATGAGAGGATTAAAAATAAAGATTGTGAGAATGGTTTTATTCTTGATGGTTACCCTAGAAATCAAAAACAAGCTGAATCATTGGATGAAATTTTTTCCCAATCAGGCAAAAATATTGATGGAATAGTCCAAATTGATGTTGATTTTTCTATTTTAGAAAAAAGGATAACAAGAAGAGCTAATGAAAATAAAGGTGAAAAAAGGGCTGACGATAACTTAGATGTATTAAAAAAAAGATTGAAAGAGTATGTCGAGCAAACCGAACCCTTGATATCTTACTATTCAAATCATAAAAACTATATTGTTATCAATGGGATGAATGATATATCTAAAGTATCGGAAGATATTAAAAATAATTTAAATAAACTTAAATAGTTTGTTGACTGTTTTGTTTACAGGCATATAATCCGCGATTCTATACTTAATCGCTTTTTTTGGAGGTTTCTTTGGCACGTATTGCAGGTATAAATATACCAACTAATAAAAAAGTTTTTACAGGCTTAACATATATAAAAGGTATTGGTCCAAAAATAGCTTCCGATATATGTAAGCAAGCTAATATCCCGTCCGAAAGAAGAGTTAATGAACTTACTGATTCAGAGGTTATTCAGATAAGAGAAATAATTGAAGGTAACTATAAGGTTGAAGGTGAGCTAAGAAGAGAGGTTTCAACCAATATTAAGCGTCTAATGGACCTAGGTAATTACAGAGGTCTTCGTCATAGAAGAGGTCTTCCAGTGAGGGGTCAAAGAACCCATACAAACGCGAGAACAAGAAAAGGACCAGCTAAAACAATTGCTGGTAAGAAAAAGTAACTAGATAGTAAATTAATTTTGGGTTTTAAAATGGCTGATGAGAAAAAAAGAGTAAAACGTCGTGATAAGAAAAACATTTCTAATGGTGTTGCTCATGTTAACTCGACTTTCAATAATACTATGATAACTATTTCTGATGAAAAAGGGGATGCTATTTCTTGGTCATCTGCAGGTTTAATGGGATTCAAAGGATCAAGAAAGTCAACACCTTTTGCAGCCCAAATGGCAGCTGAAGATGCAGGAGAAAAAGCTAAAGAGCACGGTGTCAGAACCCTAAAGGTTGAAGTTCAGGGTCCGGGGTCAGGTAGAGAAAGTGCATTAAGAGCACTTCAGTCTATTGGATTTACTATTACTTCTATTAAAGATGTTACTTCCATTCCGCACAATGGTTGTCGTCCTCCAAAAAGACGTCGAGTATAAATTAATTAAAATAAAAAATATTAAACTAAGAGGTTAATGTGATTATCGAAAAAAACTGGCGTGAGCTCCTAAAACCGAGTGAAATAAACATCAACCAAGGGCAAGACCCTGAAAAGTTCTCTAAGATAACTGTAGAGCCCTTAGAAAGAGGTTATGGTACTACTTTAGGTAATGCTCTAAGAAGAGTTTTACTATCTTCCTTACAGGGCGTTGCTGTTTTTGGAATTAAGATTGATGGAGTACTACATGAATTTTCATCAATTAATGGTGTTAGAGAAGACGTTACAGATATTGTATTAAATGTTAAAAAAATAATTTTTAAGGCTGATTTTTCAGGAATAAAGAGACTTACTTTAGAGAAAAGTGGTCCTGGAGTTGTTACCGCAGGCGATATTACTCTTACAGATGATATTGAGGTCATGAACCCTGATCAAGTTCTTTGTACTTTAGATGAAAATGCATCAATTAGATTTGAGCTTTCAATTAAAACAGGAAATGGCTATGTACCAGCGGAACAAAATCGTGATGAAGATAGTCCGATAGGTTTTATACCGGTTGATAGTCTTTTTAGCCCAATTATAAATGTCGCTTATAATGTCGAAAATGCAAGGGAAGGCGACTCGCTTGATTATGATAAATTAACTTTAGAAGTTGAGACTAATGGTTCAGTTATACCAGAAGATGCTGTGGCTTTTTCTGCTAGAATTCTTCAAGATCAACTCATGCCTTTCATTAATTTTGATGAGCCTGAAGAAGAGATTATTGAAGAAGATGAAAATGAATTAGAATTTAACGCCGCTCTTTTGAAAAAAGTAGACGAATTAGAGTTATCTGTTAGGTCTGCCAATTGTCTAAAAAATGATAATATTGTGTATATTGGTGACTTAATTCTTAAGAGTGAAAATGAAATGTTAAGAACACCAAATTTCGGAAGAAAGTCCTTGAATGAGATAAAGGAAGTTCTTACAGAAATGGGATTATCTCTAGGTATGGATGTTCCAACATGGCCTCCAGAAAATGTTGATGAACTTGCTAGAAAAGCATCTGATAAATTTTAAGATAGGTATTTAAAATGCGCCATAAAGTATCGAAAAGAAAACTTAATAGAACCTCTAGCCACAGAAAGGCTCTTTTGGCAAACATGGCTGTTGCATTAATAAAGCACGAGCAAATTAAAACAACTTTACCAAAAGCTAAAGAGTTAGCTCCTTATGTTGAAAAGCTAATTACTCTTGGAAAAAAAGGCGATTTGACTGCAAGAAGAAGACTTTATTCAATTATTCCCGAAAAGAACTGGGGAGCAAAAGTTTTTGATATTTTAGCTGAGAGATATAAAGAGAGAAACGGTGGTTATACGAGAATTATGAAAGCTGGTTTTCGTTATGGTGACTCAGCTCCAATGGCTGTAATAGAGCTTGTAGATAGAGACCCTGAAGCTTTAGGTCAAGATTCTGGTCCTGTTATAGAAAAAGAATTTGATGAAGTTGAAGCTTAGTTTATTTTAATTATCTTTTGAGCGACATCTATTTTTTCTGAACTAAACCCTGCCTTGCAATACGAAAAGTAATATTTGAATATTCTTTCAAGCTTAATATCAAAACCTAGTTTTTTTATAGATGATAATGAATTTAAAAATTCTTTGTGCCAAATAGCTAGAGTCTTTGCATATGACTTTCCAAAAGAATATGAGTTGACCTCAACTAAACCAGCTTCAAGATAATTTTCATTTAATTTATCTTGCGAAGGAAGCATTCCTCCTGGAAAAACATATTTTTGAATAAAATCAACTGATCTACTGTATTTTTGATAACTTTTATTATTAATCAAAATTACTTGTATCCCAGCCATACCATCTTTCTTTAAAACCTCTTTTATTTTACTAAAGTAATTTTTCCAATATTTTTCACCGACGGCTTCAATCATTTCAATAGAAACAACTCTATCATATTTTCCTTTTAAATCTCGATAATCACATAGTTCAAGAGAAACCTTATTTTCAAGTTTTGACTCTTTAATTCTATTTTTGGCAAACTTTAATTGACTTGGACTTATTGTTATTCCTTTTATGGAACATCCAACTTTTTTTGCTGCATATTCTGCGAATCCACCCCATCCACATCCAATTTCTAAAACCTTATGATGTGGCTTTATGTTAAGATTATCTATTAGATTTTGGTATTTATTTTCTTGTGCGTCCATTAAGCTTTCTTTTTCGTTTTTAAAAATGGCACTGGAGTATGTCATAGTTTTATCTAACCAAAGCTTATAAAAATCATTACCAAGGTCGTAATGATATTGAATGTTTTTTTTAGCTCTTGTCTTTGTATTTTCTCTGAAAAAATGAATAATTCTATTATATGCTAGGTGAACCTTGCTTTTTGGACTAAAAGCTTCAGGTAGATTTGTTACCATAATTTCAAGCAAAGACTCCAAATCAGAACTTGTCCATTCGCCCTTAAGGTAACTCTCAGCAAAACCAACGTGCCCAGATGTTATAGTTCTCATTAAAGGCATATAAGAGTTTAATTTAAGATTAGATTTCAGATCGCCTTTACCAAAAAACTTTAAATTTTCATTATTAGGAAGTGTTATTGTTAGCTCACCAATTGTAATTTTTTGACCAATATCTGATAGGTACTTTTTAAAAAATCTATTAATCATTTTCTTTATACTTTTCGTTGTATGAAATTTTATAATACTTAGACTGTGTATGTTTAATATATTTAATATTTTTAAGCCATAAAATCAATGCTTGGAAGTGAATGCCGTATGTAACTTTCAATGTTAAAAAAGGATATTTTACAAAATTTATTAACAGTCTTTTATCATTAAAAGGGCTATATTTTCCTTTAAATGATGCGGTTATTAAATGTTTTTTTTCAATAAATCCTTTAATGACTATGCTAACTTTATTTTCATTTATTTTTGTTGAGAATTTATACTCCCCATCCATGCTAATAAAAGGGGACACATGCATTAACTTTTTTGTTTTATGGTTATCGAAATCAAAATCACCATCTATTTTAAATGAATATGAGTGATCTTCACCAAAGGTATTTCTTACTTCATAAACTATCATTTTTAAACACTTCTTATCATAAATAAACCAAGTGCTTATGGGATTAAAGGCGTAACCAAGAATGCGGGGATAACATAGACAAAAAATTTTTAAATTATCTGTATTTATATTTTGTTTTTTTGCAATTTTTAAGATCCAAGATCTAGGATTAGATCCATCTTTTTCACCATGATCTCTATCAAAGAAAGAAAATAAATTAAACTTATTGTATGAAAAGAATAAGTTTTTATTTGAAATACTCCTTAGATCATCAATATTAAATAAAATCGAAAAAACTTTATATTTAAAATTATGTTTTTTAGGAATAAGCCTTGAATGAAAAACTACACCGTCAAATATTGATGTTCTTAATCCCATAATGCTTTTATTCCAAGTTTATTAGCTAATCTTAAACTAGAGTTTATTCCATCTTCGTGAAAACCATTTCCAGACCAGGCTCCGCAATACCAAGTATTATTTAATCCTTGAATTTCATCTAAAAATTTTAAAGCTGTTATTGATTTGCTGTCAAATATTGGATGTTCGTAATCTATAACTTTAAAAATAGAGCTTTCATTTGGAAGACGTGCTGGATTTAGGCTTAAAAATAATGGAGTTTTATAATTAATATTTTGAAGTTTATTCATCCAGTAAGTTACTGAGATATGGTTTTTTTCCTCTTTAGGAACAAATATATTCCATGATGACCATATTTTTTTAGTTCTGGGCATAATACTCTCATCAGAATGAAGATAAGCAGTATTTTTATTGGCCTTAAATTTTCCTAAGATATCTAATTCTTTTTTCTGAATATCACTTAAAATATTCACCACTTTAGATGGATTTTGTGAAAAAATAATATGATCAACTTCAGAAGTATTTCCCTCAGTATCGATAATTTTAATAATTTCATTTTCTCTATTTATTTTCTTCACCCCATTATTTTTAAATAATTTTACCTTGGGGTTTGCTTCAAGAAAACTAATAATTTTCTTAACATAATTAATACTTCCCCCGGAAACAGTTAGCCATTGAGGCCTATCTTTTTTACCATGAAGAAGTTTATGGTTATTAAAGAATTCAAAAAGAGACTTTACGGGGTAATTCATGATATCTTTTTGAGGCATGGACCAAATTGCCCCAGCCATAGGAATTAGGTATAGCTCCAAGAAACTTCTGGTATAAAATTTCTTTTTTAACCATTCTTCAAGAGATATATTTTTAATATTTTTATAATTCAAAATATATTTTACGTGAAAATTAAAAATTAAAATTTGTAAAACAGCGAATAAAAATTTTAAGTTTCGAAAATATTTTTTCTTAGCAAATATTGTTTTTAAGTCCTGACCAGACCACTCAATTCTATTTTTTTGATGATCAATTGATAAACTCATATCGCTGTCTTCATATTTAACTGAAAGAAATTTAAATAATTTTATTAAATTTGGATAATTTAACTTATTAAAAACAATAAAACCTGTATCAACACTTATCTTTTTTTTATCATAGTCAACATCAACAGTGTTTGAGTGACCTCCATATCTGTCATCAGTTTCGTATAAAATAACTTCATGATCTTGAGATAAAATTAAGGCCATAGAAAGACCTGATATACCCGAACCAACAACGGCAAATTTCATAAAAAATCCTTCAAAGATTAAACTTTTCTTTTATTTGTAATTATCTTCATTCTCAATTACTGGATCAGCTGATTGAGTTGAAACAGATTCAGGTGTCAATTTTTCTTCAATAATTACAGATTCTTGATCATTTTTTTCATCTATTTTTTTTGAAGACATAGAACTACCAGTGTAAGTTCCTCCATCATACTGATTAGAGCAATTGATAAGAATTAAAGGAAATATAAAGGTAATAATTAATAATTTAATATTTTTCATAATAATTGATAATATCAATAGTCGTAAAAATTTAAAATAGAAAATTTAAAAAAATGGCTCCCCGGGCCGGACTCGAACCAGCGACAAAGCGGTTAACAGCCGCTTGCTCTACCAACTGAGCTACCGGGGAACAGTTTCGATATTATCTAACAGAAGAATCATTAATTTGCCAGCTTGTTTTATTTAAATTTTTACTATTAATTTTCCTGTATTACCCCCAGTAAAAAGTTTTTGAAGGGCTAGTGGAAAATTTTCAATTCCTTCTTCAATATGAAAGGGTGCTTTTAATAGTCCTTTCTGGTAAAGATCTAATAATTCTTGATACGCTTCTTTATATTTATGTTGAAAGTGCATAACAGTAAAGCCTTCCATAACTGCATATTTTTCTGCCAAACGAAGGTAAAGACTTGGACCCTTTACTGAGTCATGGTGTGAATACTGAGATATTGCTCCACAAATTATTACTCTTGCTCTTTCATTTAAATTATCGAGAGCAACATCTAAAATTTCTCCACCTACATTATCGAAAAATACATCAATTCCATTTTTTGCATGAATTTTTAATTCTTTATCTATATCTTGATTTTTATAATCTATTGTTGCATCAACACCAATTTCATTAAGTAAAATTTCACATTTTTCTTTTCCACCAGCAACACCAATTACTTTAGCACCTTTAATTTTAGCAAGTTGACAAACAATCATACCAACCCCACCTGCAGCTCCTGAAACAAGAACAACATCATTACTTTTAACTTTGGCAACGTCATAAATTCCAAAGTATGAAGTTAATCCTGTTGAAACTCCTAATATACCAATTTGTGTATGAGCATCAATTTCGGGATTAGCAACTTTTTCAAAAAAATCTGAGTTTAAGGTAGTGTAACATTGTGCTGACAAAGGGCCTGAGACAATGTCTCCCTCGGAGAATTTTTGAGATCTACTTATTAAAACTTTTCCAATTCCCATTGATGGCAAAACTCCTCCAATTGGTGTGGAGCCATGAAATGCTTCTTCATTAAGGGTTGTTCTTATCCAGGCACCAATTCCTAATGCCTGTACCTCAATTAATATTTCACCATCATCAGGGGCAATAGCGTTTTCTTCAATAATATCAAAATCTGCAATAACTGGATTACCATTAGGCCTGGTTTTTAAAATGACTTTTTTGGATTTTGGTAGATTAGAAATTTCTTGCATAGGATTTCTCTTAAGACTTAATTTTAATCAAAATTTAAAGTTAGGCTTTTACCATTAATTTACCAGTATTCCCTCCAGTAAAAAGCTTTTGAAGTGCTAATGGAAAATTCTCAATACCATCTTCAATATGATAAGGAATTTTTAATTTTCCTTGTTCATATAAACTTAATAATTCTTTTGAAGCTTCTTCATACCTGTCTTCAAAATGCATAACTGTGAAACCTTCCATTCTTGAATATTTTTCTGCCAATCTTAAATATAAGCTTGGGCCATTAACTGATTCATGATGTGAGTATTGGGAAATTGCGCCACATATTACAACTCTTGCTCTGTCTCTTATATTATCAAGAGCAGCATCTAAAATTTCTCCCCCTACATTATCAAAAAATATATCAATA
>Ga0208277_1000589_pt1 | contig 21199 bp, 10 predicted proteins | sample ETNtaG_5_FD_185782 | JGI IMG/M metagenome (GOLD analysis project Ga0208277, IMG submission 185782) | Marine microbial and viral communities from oxygen minimum zone, Eastern Pacific Ocean - ETNP201406SV205 (SPAdes) (version 2) | ecosystem: Environmental > Aquatic > Marine > Oceanic ...
TTTTCCCAGATTGGTCCGACTTCTTCTTCAACTTCGGCGACAGATTCTCCTCCTCCGAAGCATCCTGCGAGAAGGGTGCTCAGTGCTAACAAAATCGCAAGTGTTACTCTTTTCATTTTCATGACCTCGAAACATCATACCAGATTGTTGCACCATCGACTTCGAAAGAATCTCCACTTCCTTCCCCAGTATTGAACTGGGCACTGCTTGCACGGGTTTCGTTGATTATCCATGCTCTGTCTTCTTCGAATAATTCAGGAGCGTCTTTCATCCAAACCTCAAGTGTAATTGTATCTTCAATTGCCAGATCTAAGTCCTTTCTAGCAGCCTGAATTCTTCTTGTAATATCTCTAGCAAGTCCCTTTGAGAGAAGTTCTGAAGTATCGCTCATGTCCAAAACTAGGGATACCGAAGAGTCTGCAATCTGAACGGTTTGTGCAGCGAATCCTTCTCTTTCAACTCGTCTTAGTTCAATATCCTCTGTGGCTATTTCATAACCGGCAATAACCAAGTTTCCTGCATCGATACTAGCGAGCATTGCTTCACTGTCACCATCTGCGATTCCTTGCAATACAGCAGGAAGGTCTTGTCGACATTTTGCTCCTAAAGACCTACGGTTTGGAACAACTTCGATCTTTTGGAATCTATCCAAGTCCTGTTCTAATGAGATTACTTCGACATTCAATTCTTCTGCAAGAATCTCATGGAAATCAGATAAATCAGGGCCACTGACAATCCATCCCTCTGCACAAGGTAGCCTTTGTCTACGGTCTGCATCAACTCTGATTCTGCGACCAGTTTCAGCAAGCTCCCTGACAAGTGCCATTGTCTCAATGATGTTGGAGTCGATGTCTCCCGCATCTGGCCAGTCTGCCATGTGAACGGATTCGCCCTCTAGGTTGCGATGTATTGCATCAGCCATGAATGGCGATACTGGTGCCATCAGTCTCGAAACTGTGATTAGGACTGTGTGCAATGTGTGCTGGCATGCTAGCTTGTCATCGCTGTCTGCTTCGTCCCAAAGTCTTCTTCGAGATCTTCGTACATACCAATTAGAAACATCATTTACCACAAATTCCTCAATGTCTCTACATGCCTTGTGGAAATCCCAATCCTCAAATTGCTTAGTGGTACCAGCAACAACTTCTGCAAGGCGAGATAAAACCCAATCATCTAGTGGCGTATTCTTACCCTTTGGAGAAGTTGCTGGATCAAAACCATCTAGCGCTGCATAATCGGAATGGAATCTGTGGATATTCCATAGTGTTAGGAACATCTTCCCGTAGGTTTCTCTTACTCCGTTAGGGTCGAATTTCAGAGGATTCCAAGGAGCACCTGCTGTCACCATGTACCAACGGGTTGCATCTGCACCTTCCCGATTAAAGTGGTCCCATGGGTCTACGATGTTTCCTTTAGACTTGGACATCTTCTTGCCTTCAGCATCCAAAATCAATCCAAGAGATAAACATCTTTTGTAACAAATCGAATCAAAAACCGTTGTACTCACGGCTAGTAATGTGTAGAACCAACCACGGGTTTGGTCAACACCCTCGCAAATGTAATCGATTGGGAAATTGTTCTCGAATTTCCCTTCTTCTCCGAATGGATGATGCCATTGTGCGAAAGATGCGCAGCCAGAATCGAACCAACAATCCATAACGAATGGTTCTCGCTTCATATCGCCGTCACATTCTGGACAAACAAGAACGGTGTCGTCAACATAAGGTCGATGTAGATCTTGAGCAACAGGACTACCTTCTTTGGCCATGCTAGCCATTTCTTCAGTTGAACCTACACAGTGTTGTTTTCCACATTTTTCGCAAATCCAAACCGGTAGAGGTGTGCCCCAATATCTCTCACGGCTAATCGCCCAGTCCTTGACATTGCGAAGCCATTCCCCGAATCTCCCTTCGCCAACCCAGTCAGGCGCCCATTCAACTTGAGAGTTGAATTCCAGAAGCTGTTCCTTGACTGCGGTCATTTTGACGAACCAAGAATCCATTGCATAGTAAAGCAAGGGATGGCCGGTTCTCCAACAGTGTGGATAATCGTGGAGGTACATCTTTTCTCTGTAAAGAAGGTTTGAGTCATGCATTAAACCGATGATTGTCTCATCACAATCTTTGACATATTTACCGTCTAAATCGGCATGTGTTCCTTCTAAGAATGAGCCGTCCATGTCTACTGTGTGTTGTGCAGGCAAACCAACTTCCATTCCGAGGTTGTAGTCATCTTCACCATACATTACTGCGGTGTGAACAACACCGGTTCCGTCGGTAGTAGTAACCCAATCTGCACCGATAACGGTCCATGCTGTTTCAGACCCGTTACGGTCTACTGCGCCAGGGAATAGCGGTTCATATGAGCGGCCAATTAAGTCGCTTCCAGGGAATGTTTCGATTTCTTCGCAATGGTGGCGAATCACTTCTTTGAAGAGGTCTTTTGCTAGAATCAATTCTTCGCCGATTTCGGCACCTCCATGTCCTTCCCATTTTTCCGGCGTTGCGGTTACACGAACTCTCACATACTCGACATCAGGGCCTACTGCGAGTCCTACATTGCCAGGTAGCGTCCAAGGAGTTGTAGTCCAAGCTAGAATAGATGCGTTCGTATCTTCAAGTTTGAATTTGACATAAACAGAAGGCTCCTCGACTTCTTTGTATCCTAGAGCGACTTCGTGGCTGGAATATGATGTACCGGTTTGCGGACAATATGGCAGAACTTTGTATCCTCTGTATAACAGGCCTTTCTCGAACATTTGCTTTAGAGCCCACCAGCAGGATTCGATGTACTCGTTGTGTAATGTGACATATGGATCATCTAAATCACACCAGTATGCCATGCGCTCAGTCATTTCTCTCCATGCTGCTTCATAGGTCCACACTGATTCACGACACTCTTTGTTGAATTCTTCCATACCGAATGCTTCAATCGCTTCATTGGACATCAAGTCAAGGCGCTTTTGCACCTCGATTTCAACAGGTAAGCCGTGAGTATCCCAGCCTCCTTTTCTCTCAACGAAGTTACCTTGCATTGTTTTCCAGCGGCATACCAGATCTTTGTATGTCCTTGCAACAACGTGATGGATACCCGGTTTACCATTTGCAGTAGGCGGGCCTTCTAGGAAAATGAAGGGTTCACCCTCTTTCCGATTCTCAACGGTTTGCTCGAACAATTTTTCCTCTTGCCAAGTCGAAAGCAATTCAGTTTCAAGAGAAACCGAATCCAATTCTTTGGTACTTCGAGGGGTTGCCATGTTTGCGCCGAGTAGAGAACATGTCTTCAAACAGTCGTTTGTCTTCTTCGTAATTTCTTGCTTATTTTTGTTAAATTTGAAATGCTTTGAAGGGGTTGCTTTGAATTACATTGACTCTATCCACTGTCTGCATGGCATCCCCAAACCGAGGAGTCTTGGCGTTCGCGCTAAGCCTGTTATTCCTCCTTTCAGGCCCGCTATCGCAGTTTTCTCTACCACATGCACCTGTTGTAGAGCTTGATTCAAGTGATGTATTTTCCAGCGGAAGCACCGATTATTCAGAAGTGTCAATTCCTGGGCCAAATTCACTGGGAATAGGGCCTTCATTAGACATGGACCCAACCCATGCGCTACAAACAATTTCTTTCTCTGTAGGTGCGAGTAATGATGTCAGAGCTACCGGCTTTGATTGGGATGATTGGGATCTTTCAGGCTTCTCCAAACAGGGTCTGAAATTGGATGAAGATGGAGCACTCATTTTAGGATTCCAAGGTATTGATTGGAATTTTGATAAGAATTCAAATGGCTGGACATCCTCTAGTACAAGCTATGCTCAAAGAAACACTGCAACCACTTGTGGTATGAGTGGAGCGAATGGTGCATCTTGGTGGACACGTGGAGCAGCAGTGACTGTTACAAGTCCACAAGTTAGCCTTGCTGGCTATACTGGACTTTCTGTACAAGCTTGGATTAAGCAAGGAACTTATGGATGTGGTGAAGAGCCAGATAATAACGAAAATTTCTATCTCGAGTACAAGAACTCAAACAATGGCTGGACTCAAATTCAATATTTGCCCGGTTCGACAACAGGTGGTTCAGTGACCAACGTGAACTACAATCTGCCATCAGATGCCTACCACTCTAGTTTCCAAATAAGAGCACGCCAGAATGCTGGTTCAGGAACCTGTTGTGATTATTGGTTCTTTGACGACGTAATTATTCCAGGCACAAGCGGTGCAAACTTGACCACTCGCTCCTTCGGGTGGAGTTCGAACGCAGACGAACAAATCGAAGAGGGAAGATATTCTCCAGTGTACTTGGATGCTGTAGTTCCTGAGGGCGCCCATCTTAATTGGACGGTGATTGATGCCGATACAAATAGTCCAATACCTGGTTTGGTAAATCGTTCGGGTAAGTGGATAGATCTCTCCGTAGTTGATTGGAAAACACACAAGTCTCTACGTTTGCAGGTACAATTTTCCTCTAATCTCCAAGGTGAATCTCCGAAGTTGTTTGGAATTTCAGGCGGAGGTAAGATTCATGACTCATTCAATTCCAATCCTGAAGACCAAGGTTGGTCTTTACAAAATTCGAGTTGGAGTGAATCCTCTTCAATACTAACTGGTGGTTCAAATTCAACAATAGAGACTCCAATTTTGGACATTAATATGCCCTATGCTTCGTACAAATTCCAAACCTCAACCGAAGGAAATGTAACGACATCAGTCTCAGTTGATGGTGGAACTTGGGTTGAACTAAGTCCATCCGCTCAGAGGGTGGAATTAAACAAACCAGCCTCAACTATACAGTTCCAATATACCGGTTCTAGTCAGACTTGGTCGATTGAAGACATAGAGGTTCAGTTGTATCCCACTCATGGCATAGTTAACCCTCGGATCGATATTGATAGTGACGGTCGCAATGAATGGTCAGTTATTGGTGATGGAATTGGGACATGGGGTAATCAGGACGTCTTCCTAGATGGAAACACAAGCACTACCTTGTCAGTTGGATTTAATCCGACCTCTTGGCATAGTGTCCTTATTCCTGAGGATGCCAAATCGTTCCACGTATCCGTTGCGGATGTGGGGTCTGTCGGTTTAGGAGTTCAAACGCTGGCTCTTTGGGTAGGCAATACAATGATTGCTCAAACCGGAGGTAACGGATTTGTTGATGGGTTACGACTTTCTTTGAACGAATCAGAAATCGAAATGTTGAATTTTGAAACACAATACACTCCTCCGGTAAAAATCGTCGCTGGTACTGAATTTATTCATGCTAGAATCGAGTTAATATCAGATGCGGGTACTCACCAGCTTTCTGGCCTTTCAATCGGATATGATGCGGAAAACACAGTCTATGCAAGTGAATTTGATGAACTAGTACTGGCAATCAACAGAGTAAGACTAGACTCATCCAAAGCAGGAAGTATGCCATTGAACTTTTACGCAGACTCTGCTTGTTCTTTGAATGTCTCAATTATCTCAACAACATCCTCGGGAGATGTTGCGATGGGTTCATTGACTTGGAATAACGAATCTACCACTATTACTCCTTCCAATATGTGGCGTGAGCCTAATACCCGATTTCAGGTACATACCTCTTCACCGCATCGGCTAATTGTAAACATGTACTCGGATGACAAATCAGCAATGTGGTTCATACCGGTAGGTGGTGGAAACCCTATCGCTATGGGTGATCACGACGTACTGATCTTCTCTGAATCTGGAATGAGTCATAGTGAATCAGGCGGGATTCATGACCTGCAAACAAGTTTCAGAACAGCTCAATCATTTGACGACCAATCATACATGCGTTTCGAAACACGTGTGCAATTAGCTAACGGAGTAGTCTCAATGCCAGCAATCCAAACTTGGACAAACTCCGCAATTGACAATGACCTCATGATTCAATCAATGTCGATGTCTACTGACAGAGGCATACTTGCTCCGAGTTCAAATTATTTGATGGCAGAAGAGAATTTGACAATCCATGTTGACGTTGGCTTCGAGAATGGAGACGCTGATGAGAAACCATTCCACGGTGAATTTGAATTGCAATTGACCAAGAACGACGAAGTTATTGCAAATACAACCGGATATGATGGAGATGAATGGGTTGTAGAAACAAAAACTCCATTCACAAGTGGTAATCTCACCTATGAAGTAATTCTAACACCTTTGGCAGGTGGCCATATCAGTGGCTCACATACAGTTAATCGTACCTTCATAATCGACCCACTGGCTCCAGTAGTAACCGGTTCAAACATTCGATATTTCGACCACCTACAAACCTCTACCACTCAGCAAATAACAATCAATATTTCAGATCAACCTGCACTTCCAACAGATGTCACGCTGATGCTGTGGACTGAATGGGCGAATGATTACGATGGCGATGGTTGGCCAAGTGCGGGCGAATACATACCTCGACAGATGTCAAACCCGACTGAATTAGATTACAATTTTGGATTATATGAGGTATTTATTGATGATACAGCAGCCTATCCAGGAGAGAAAGTAGCAGGTTATGTAGTCGGTAGAGACCCCTCCGGGCATCTGTTGTTAGGTGGGGGTTCAGAAACAGTTGATGATCACTTATTCATGTATCAAATCATGAATGATGGAAGCCCAGTTGTCGATAGCGACGGTTTCGAATGGACAGATGGAAGGAAGGCATGGTTACATCCTGACCAGACATACGAACTGAACATTCCATTTACCGAAGTTAACGGTATTTCTGATATTCATGAAATTACAGTTTCACTAGCAGATAATATTCCTAGTGATAGGCTTACACTGAAATGGAATTCGGCCAATAAACAATGCTCGAGTGAGACCTCGCATATCATCATAGCATCATGCAGAATTAACGATAGAAACGGTCTAACTCCTGACCCATTCGATCAGGATTTGGTTCTTGTATTGGAAATAATTCCTCAGTGGACTATGCCTGATCTTGGAGAGATGAGGAGAGAGCCATCTGTAAAGATACAAGACCGAGCAGGAAATGAGGACATTGCAACATTCCCACAAAACCGCTGGAGATTTTCAGCTGAGATGATGATAACAGACAATCCTACTCTATGGGTGGAAAATGGAGCTTTGAATGAGGATGGAGCAAGAGTTTCTCCTGGTTCAAATATAGAGTTATCAGGAGATTTGATTTTCGCACAAAGTGGAGAAAAGCCACAATTTGACTGTGAATTAGAAGTTAGAATCAACGGTGTAAAAACACCTACATTGGCATTAGGTGGTTCGTTTACTGCATCCTTGGATGCGCCAGTAATATCTGGCCAACACGCTATGACTTGGCAAGTAGATTGCATGCCGGAACAAGGCATTGATGTAACCAGTCAAAGCAGCGCTGTTTTGTGGATACTTGTCGATGCAGTTGGTCCACAAGTGGTCGAATTTTCTTCTCCACGTGAATCTTCAATTCTAACCGCTGAAGAGCACTTTGTGAAAGTTGTGATTTCTGAAAATTATGGAATCGACGTCGACTCAGTAGAGTTATTTTGGTGGGTTACTACCATGGGACAAAACGATGCAATAGTTTCAGGTTCAACACCACTCCAACTAGTTGGAAATGAAAGCACTGGGTTGCGATTAGAATTTACTGGTTTGGTTGATTTATCGGTTGTCGATCCAGTATTTTTACAAGAACAAGCAGTTCTAAAAATCAGAATTGATGGTAGAGATTTTGCTGGAAATCAATTCGAGAGAGATGGAAATAGTGAGGCATTCCCTGCAGGTGTATGGCATCTTATCCATCATAAATCAGAGATTTCTTTGGAGCAGAGTGGCGTAGAACTTTCAAAGTCTAACCTAGAAGTTGATGAACCAACTATTGTTCAAGTTCACATTCGTAATGATGGAATGTTAGGTGGAGACGCTGAGGTTTTGATCGAAGTTGTAAACCTAGTAGGTGAGCGTTCTCAATTGGCTAGGTCGTCGGTCTTTGTAGAAGCCGAATCGGTATATACACTGGTAGTTGATTGGAAGCCAGACGCTCCAGGAATGCAAAGAATCGAGGTTACACTAGGTGAGACAACAGATAAAACAGAGTTTGTAGACGTCACGCCAACCAAGGAGAGAGGCTTCCTTGAGGATGCTATCGGCGCAACAAATCCGTGGATACTTGGAACTACTTTGACAATGATTTTTGTTGGGTTATTATTCGTATTATCTTGGATGAGAGTTGCCACAGCAAAACAAGGAGAATCAGAATCTGAATCCGAATGGGAATACGAAGACGAAGAATTCGACGATGAAGATTTTTCTTGAAAGTGTAAGTTGGGGGATATAATGTCAACTAAAATCGCTTTATTGCAAGCAAATCCTGTCGTTGGAGATATCAAGGGCAATGCAGATTTGATCAGTAAGTTGTCAAACATTGCAGCTCAATCAGGTGCGAGTTTTGCGGTTACAACTGAATTGGCAATAAGTGGTTATCCACCTAGAGACTTACTTCTTCAGTCAGATTTTGTATCTGAATGTCACAATGTAGCAAGTAATCTACAGACCGAAATACCTGTCTTGGTAGGAACACCGGTTCCACCAATTTCCAATCGTTCACTTCCTGGAAATGGAGTTGTTAGAGCAGGAGATTCAGTACGAGAAGTAACCAGAAAGCAATTACTTCCAACATATGACGTATTTGATGAGGCCAGATATTTCGAGGCCGATGAGCGGCCAGGTATTGCTAGAACTATTGCAGGTCTAGATATTGGAGTGACTATTTGCGAGGATGCTTGGCAACATTGTGGTGCTACGCCGAACGATTATGATAGCGATCCAATCGCTCAAATCGTTGAATGGGGCCGCCAAGGAGTCATTCTAGATGCGACAGTCAATCTGTCTGCATCTCCCTATCATGCCAACAAATCAAACGCAAGAATTGCAGTTGCACGAAGCGCAGCCAATTCTCTAAATCATCCATTTTTACTAGCAAACCAAGTTGGAGGTAATGATGACTTACTTTTCGATGGCCGCTCAATTATTGCTTGGCCTGATGGCACTGTGGTCGTGGGACCTGCATGGTCGGAGGGTGTTTTGTTAACCGATTTGTCAAGTCCTGAATTGTGTACTTGGATAGGAGAGGGGGAGATCTCTATACTCTCTCCTGGCGAGGAATTAGAAGAAAATGATGAGGATTTACTTGATGCGATAATTATCGGTCTTTCTGATTATTGCAAAAAGAGTGGAATTGGTAAGATTGTCCTGGGTCTTTCCGGAGGAATAGATTCTGCTTTGGCTGCTTGTATTGCTAGTGCAGCAGTAGGTTCAACAAATGTAACAGGGATTTCTATGCCTTCAAAGCATTCAAGCCAGCATAGTATCGATGATGCGAAAGCCACAGCTGAGGCTTTAGGTATCAATTTCATAATGCAGCCAATTACCGATTTACATCAGGCTACAGATTCATCATTGTCCCATATTTTGGAGGGCGGTCACCCGGTTGCTGGTGAAAACCTGCAAGCAAGATTGCGAGGTCTAATCGTTATGGCACATGCTAATTCGCATGGAGCAATGGCTATTGCAACCGGAAATAAATCTGAACTCGGTCAAGGTTACTGCACTTTGTATGGTGATATGGCAGGAGGATATGCACCATTGGGTGACTTGTATAAGATGGAAGTTTATGCTCTTGCAAGGCAATTCAATAAGCGGATTGGAAAAGATGCAGTTACTGAATCTACACTTACAAAGCCGCCAAGCGCTGAATTAGCCCCTGATCAAAAAGACGAAGATAGCCTGCCACCTTATCCCGTCCTTGATGAAATCCTTCGTCTTCACATCGAAGATGGATATGATGCAACACAGATTATCGCTGAAGGTCATGATGTAAGAACTGTCAGAGAAGTTCTGACCAGATTGGCAGTAAACGAACACAAGCGATGGCAAATGCCTCCTGCTCCTAGAGTCTCGAAGCGTGCATTCGGTCAAGGTTGGCGACAACCCCTTGCAGCACGTCACGATTGGCGTCAATGAATGATGATCCATTCATCACTCAATTCGCCGTGAGCCCAGCCATACATCTCCAATCCAGTATTTGCATCATCTGCGATGAAAAATACCCAATGCTTGCCAACCCACAACTGTCCATGACTACCTGAATCAAAGCTACCTGGGCTATGATCCCATAACATCTCCATGTCTTGGTCATTGATGATGACGAGTTGTCCTCCTTGAATTGGGTCATCGATTATGGCGACTAGGTTGTCACCAATTATCGTCAAATGTTCGGGGTTGGATGAATCCATGCCGGGAACAAAATCGTAGTGTAACCAAGCGTCTATACCATCGCTTGCACATAATTCGTAACCAATTCCTGGAATTCCACATTGGAACCACAACTTGTCTTGATGATAGATCCAATCTGAGTTTTGAGGTATGTTTGTAATTGAGGTGTTTAGGTTAGATAGAGTCAATGAACTTGTATTGAATGCAAACAAACCACTGGAATCAAACAGTACATTTCCCGAAGAAATCGTAGGGCTGATTATTTGCCCAGGCATATTTTGTAGACTGTCAGTCATTCTTTCAAGACCAAATGAGTTGGCTCTATGCAACTGGGGGCCAAATATGTCGCTAGTTGCGATAAACCAGTAATATCCCTGATGATAAGTAGCAGAAGAATGGATTTCACCACTCAATAAACTACCCTCTAGGAATATACCATTCACAGTATTGTAAATCAAATTTTGATTTGTTACAGTTAGATTGGTGAAAGTTCCTTGGAAGAATACATCAGAATCTGAAAAGAAAATCATTCCATTTTGATGCCTAAGTACTATTTCTTCTCCTAAAATTATGATTTGATCACCTTGCTGAATCGGTGTTGAAAGATTGGTTTCTCTCGATAGTGAAAATCCATCGCTAGACCATAATTGTACACCAGTGCCATCATTTGCGTCAAACCAAAATCTGCCATCATGCCATGAGAAACCTAGGATTGAACCAGGTGAGAAATTAATTTCATCAGATAGCAGAACGACTTCGCTATTTTCTATTTTGTATAACAGGCATTTACCATCTCTTGCAGCAGCAAATAGGAAAATCTCTTGATGTGCATAACCGCCATTACATCCCGATGAAAAAGAGTCGCCAATGTTTTGATTGATATCCGTAAGGCGGCCACTGCTTAGATTTTCGAAGCATATTTTGATACTCGATTCAACCACTCCTGAAGTGGAGTTATTACCCATTTCAATGATGGCGGCTTGTGGGCACGAAGCATATTCTCCAACATATGAGCCGATGAATGAAGAAACTCCGATTTCTCCGTTACTCCCATTCAATCCATCGATTCCATCAGTTCCATTCAGTCCAGTATATCCTTTATTTCCCATTGGTCCTGGAGGGCCTTCTGCTCCATTGCATACATTCTTAATTTCAGATACTTCTTCATCATTCAAGACTCCATCCTCATTAGAATCGATTCCAAATTGAATACTAAATCCTCCATTCTCACAACCATTAGTTCCATACAGTTGCCCGGTTCTTGATAGTGTAGTTTCACCGTTTTCTCCTGATTTAGTATCACTGTTTTCACTAACATAGTACAATGCCATGCTACTGAGAACAAGGGACATTATGACTGAAGAAATTCCTAGGAATTTGATTATTTTCTGCTTCTTTGTTGATTTTTTGTCTTTCATATCAAAGGCACATACTTTCTTCGATTAGAGTGTATTCCCTACAAAGCGTTCAAGGGAGTGTTGCTCTACCACCGGTTCATGGAGTTGCCCGAAAGGCTCGAATCAATGCTTTCGGGACTAGAAGGTCTAACTAGACAGAAAGCAGCCAGATTGGTTGTAGATCTCGCAAAAACTGCTAATTCCAAAGGTTTCATTGAAGTAAACCATAGTCACGTTTCAGGTGTTTCAGTAATTACAGGAGGTCATGGCCTTAGGAGATTCTTGGCTGATTTAGCAGGAGAAGGTTCAGTTGCGATTCCAACGACTCTAAATTCAGCAGGATGTGATAAACGCAAAATGGAAGAAATGGATATTGATTATCCTGATTTTCTAGAACAACAGTTTGAGATAATTTCCGCATATGAGAAGCTTGGAATAGAAGCAACTCTTTCTTGCACACCCTACGATCGAGGTATAGATGATGAAGAGGGCATTGCTTCATGGGCAGAATCTAATGCAGTTGCATTCTCCAACTCTTGGACAAATTTAGTCACAAATCGTGAATCTGGATTATCTGCATTAGCTACGGCTTTGACTGGATATGCGCCAAAATGGGGATTGCACCTTGAAGAGAATAGAATTCCCAATATTACAGTTGACGTCGAGTGCGAGTTGTCAAGTTTGGCGGATTGGTCAATACTCGGTGATTGGATTGGTAAGCAGGTTAGGCCAGGTTGGAATGTTCCATTTGGTCCAATGCCATATATTCGTGGTCTTCCTTCATACATTAGTTTCGCATCGAAGAAGGCACTTACAGCAGCAGCAGCAAACTACGGTTGTGCAATGTTGTGGGCAGAAGGCCATACGGCAACTCCAGAATTATCAGGCAATGAGGAATCGCTTGTATTCAGCGAACAGAATTTAGCAGATAGGTATGAAGAACTCGCTCCAAAGGGTCAAGTCGATTTGGTTGTAATTGGTTGCCCGCAAGCAAGCCTCGAAGAAATCCGAATCACCGCTTCAGCAGTACGTTCATACAGCGAAATGGGTCAAATTATTCCTGAAAACCGTTTGTGGGTTTTCACCTCAAGTCACAACTATGAATTGGCAGATGCGGATGGTTCAATCGGTATACTTGAGGAAGCAGGTGCTGTAATCCTGCAAGATACTTGTCCTGAGGTAACTCCTTACAATCGTAAACGCTACAATCATCTGATGACTAATTCACTCAAGGCAGAACACTATCTGACTAGTGGTTTGAACAAAATGCCAACTTCAGTTGGAGAAATTCAAGATTGTGTAGCACACGCATTCAACCCTGGTTTGAGTTCTGGAGAAGTTCCTCAGCTCCAGCCTAAAGCACAGCCTCAGCATCAGTCAGGCAAATCTCATCAAACCGGGGACTGTTCAATAGTCGGTAAAGGATTAGACTCTCAAGGCGATTGGGAAATTGAAGGTAGGGCAATGGTCTCTGATGTTGCAATAACTTATCTTGGATATGTGAATAGAGATAGTGGGATTATCGAAGAGGTTGGCCATCCATTAGACGGTAGAGCCATAGAAGACACGATTTTGATTTATCCAAAAGGGTCAGGCTCAACAGTTGCACCATATGTTTTGATGGGGCTAATCTACACTGGTAAGGGTCCGAAAGCGATTGTAAATCGAGATGTTTGTTCTCTTACTCTTCCTGCATGTAGTCTTCTAGATCTGCCATATTCACATGGTTTCAAAGAAGATCCTTGTCTTGCCGTAAATGATGGAGATTTGGTTAGAATTACCAAATCTGGTGAACAAGTTACACTACAGGTTCTAGAGCGTGTAGGTGAGTGAATGCGTGTTTTGGTGAGCGGTGGAGCTGGGTTTCTTGGCTCCCATTTAGTGGATGCACTAATCGCACGTGGCGATGATGTGGTGATACTTGATGACCTTTCAAGAGGCGATTTATCACAGATTAATCCTGATGCTAAGTTCATCCAGGGAGATGTAAGAAATTATGCTGATTGGAACAAAGCAGTCTCAAATTTCAAACCAGATGTGGTTCACCACCTTGCAGCAATTAATGGAACACGACGGTTCCATAGAGAAGCGGATTTGGTTGTAGACGTCAATGTAAACGGCACTAGAATGGCTCTGAAATGTGCGAAACAAGAAGGCGCAAAGATGGTATTTTATTCATCACCAGAAGCCTTTGGAGAGCAAGAAAAGATGCCTCTGTGCAACGATTCCACAAGTGTTTTCACACCAGCTCATTTGCATCAGAGGCATTCATACGGTTCTTCTAAACACATTGGCGAATTACTATGTCAATTTGAATCAAGAAACGGGCTTGATGTTGTAATAGTAAGGCCTTGCAATGTGTATGGTCCAAGATTAAGAGGTGATGCTAACGGACAAGTTGTTTCAATGATGATGGAAGCAGACCCAATAGTAGTCCACGGTGATGGAAATCAAACCCGTTCTCTTACTTGGATAGGCGATGTTGTGGAAGCACTTTTGAAAGTCTCAGACCAATCTGGTCTCACAGGAAAGGCGTTTAATCTCGGCTCAACAGATGAAATTTCGATGTTAGATTTAGCGAAGAAAATAGCAAAACTCCGAGGGGTTCAATACGTGTTTGGAGATCCAAATCATGGTGACAGTAATCGTAGAATTCCGGATGTTTCAATGAATGAGGAAATCCAGTGGAAAGCATCAATGATGCTCGATGATGGCTTGTCTCAACTTCTATGATGCGTGGCAATGTGCTCCCAATCTATCGGGCTAGGAGTCAATCTGTCCATCCCATGTTGGCAGAGCAGAGAAAGTCCTTCTTCAGGCGGCAGGTATGATGGTACTACCATACTCTCTACTCTTAGAGTCAAAAGTCTGGCAACAGCCCCTTCTGGTAATGGATTGTCTTCAACGAGTCTGCATCGTAAAATGACGACTGCTAGAGGATGCACTGGTCCTTCGCTATCCAACATGTCCCACTCGCTACCATCCACTGGCTTTCCAGCAAGGTCTGCTTCTTCTGCAGCCGCACGAGTCGGTGCAAGAAATTGGAGTTCACATTCCTTATTCTCGATTAAATTGAGATAGGTGTCTCTCTGCCTTCCTTCTCTGTTTTGAGATAGTGACATGACTACTAAGGGCGGGGAGTTGGAGACTACAGAGACGCTTGTGATTGGTGCGATATTCTCTCTATCCTTATTGCGTGTAGAAACAAGTGCGAGAGGGCGAGGAGATGCAGCAGCAGCTAGCCATTTGGCTCTTGTTGGATGGTCCAATTCCTCAACATCAAGTTCCATTTCTGCTTTAGAAAAACTCCTTTCAAACCAATGGTCTAGATCTCCCTTCTCGACCTCTTCCAAAGCATATTGAGTGTAATTCCTGTATGCGTGCCATTCAGCGATTATGTTGGAATCATCACCCCGTGCTTCTTTCCTTTGAATTGATGCATCGGCATACTCAAGGCATCTCCTAAGAAAATCGCATACTGATTTTTTACTCATTTTCATCCCTCTTTAGTTGGTATTCATTTTTTGTCATCAGAAATGTAGCCGGGTTTCCTGCCCATACTTGGTCAGAGGGGACGTCCTTAGTAACAACTGCTCCTGCTGCAATTATGCAGCCTGAATATAATCTCACTCCTGCTATAATGGTGGCATTTGCTCCTATTACCACTTTGTCTTCGACCACAACGGGAGACCAATTGCCTCCAGAAGGTGGATATCTATCATTGGTGAGTGTTGCATTTGGGCCGATGAATACTTCGCTACCTATCAAACAACCATCAGCAATGTAAACAGAACCTTGTATTCGACAATTTGCGCCGACGGTTACGTTTTGTCCGATGTGGGTCAATGCACCAATATTGGTTCCTTCGCCAATCGATTCGGTTGCTATCATGCAAGGTTGCCAAGCAGTCGCTTTACTTGGCAACTCGACCTTTCGGCCGTTTAGGTCACTCATCTAGTCCCAACTCTCGAGTGAGCATGGAAACATGTCCTTTCGCTTTCACATTGTATCGTGCGAAGATTAGATTCCCATCTTCACCAATCACAAATGTTGATCTTGCGCAGCCCATATACTCCTTGCCGTAGTTCTTTTTCATTCTCCAAGTTCCAAATGCTTCGTGAATAGAACCATCTTCATCCATCAATAATGGGAAGTTTAGTTCTTGCTTGTCAATAAATTTCTCGTGGCTTTTCTCTGAATCTTTGGATACTCCAAATACCTTGTATCCATGCGATACAAGTCTTGCCATATCGTCTCTAAAGTCACATGCTTGCACAGTGCATCCAGGCGTTGAGTCTCTTGGATAGAAGTACAGGATAACTTTGTTTCCCTGAGAGGTGATTTCAGCTAAGTTATGTCTTTCTCCCTTTGAATCAAGTGCATCAAATAGGGGCGATTTGTCTCCGGTTTCTAGCGTGATTGCGTCTGCCATGGTTGAGCCATAAAGTGATTGCAAATCAAGCCTTTCATTTATCGTTTTCATAGATTGATGGGACTCTATGCACGGTTTATGCAATATGAATAGTATTGGAACCGAAACGCATCAAATCCCCCTTTGCGGGCGATTGTCTTATAATCCGCCCGGTTTTAAGACAAAGCCATGGCAGCCGTGCGTATGTCGAGAAGGTGTCGCAAATTCATGCGGCAAATTCACAAGGCAAGCACTCGCTATGCGCTACAAGAAATAGCCTCCTCTATCCAAAGTGCCTTGGATCGCAGAAACCTTTCTTACGAAGAGGCGCTAAATCTTGGAAACATACTTCAAGACAGAGCAGACACTCTTCCTGGTGATGAAATTGTTTACGCTGTTTCCGATCGTGATTCTTACAGAAGGACACTGGAGCTTTATCTCAAAGACGGGGTCCTAACACAAGCAGAGCAACTATTGCTTTGGGAGGAGAGGAGAAGGCTAGGGATTGGCAACGAAGTTCACAATCAATTGATGGAGCAACTACTAGCGGTCTGGACTCGCCAAGGTAAATCTGTTCAAATCCACGCCTTCAAGGGAGGTATGGCTGATGTCTAATAGGAAAGTAGCATTTACGCTTCTTGCACTTTTGTTAGTCCAAGTTGCAGTACCTTTCATCCCTGCTGATGCAGCATCAGGAAGGACAACTCCTGATTTCAGAGTATCTGTGATGACACTATCTTCTGGTGGTTCAATCGATGAGGCAGGTCAAGTCAAGATCGCCCCTGGTGATCATATTATCCGTATTGTAGTTTCAAACATCGGAGCAGGAGCAGGTACGGCTACTCTCAACATTGCTCATCAAGCATCTGCGTCTTCTTTGGAGTCACCTGTGACTTCGATAAATTTGGGAACCATTGGGGCCGCATCGTCGTCGAATCCTATTCTGATCAATTGGACTGCCCTCGAGGGCGATGGTCAAACTCTGTTCGCAAGAGTTGTCTCAGCAGCAGACCCAAGCCCGTCCAACAATGACAGGACATTGGATTTTGATGTTGCAAAATATCACGTAGGGAGTGCCCTAGGCGACAATATTCCTGGGCCTACTGGCGGTTTCACTGATTTGAGACTTGACCATTCTATACACACATATGAGGTCACAGTAAGAAATGATGGAGTAATGGATATCTCAGCTGTGTTTGAATTAAACTTCACAAGCAACTCTAATCCATCTAATCAGGTTTCTTTCTGGTCAAATACGCTAATATTGGGACCAGGTAGTTTGCTATACCCTTCTAGTGGCGCAGCACTTTCCGCTTCCTTTGATGCTAGCCCTATGATGGGATCGTGGACTTTAGCAGCCAAGGTAATTTTCAATGGAACATCTTGGACTAATACTCTGATAAGTTCTGTAGAGACAGTTACGTTTTCGGACTACATTATTGATTTATCAACTCCTGGAGATAGAGCAATTGAGCCAGGAGCAACCACTACTCTAACTTTCATTGTGTCAAACATAGGGGCTACGGACTCCTGGACGATTGAATTAGGCTCGGACTTGGGTTGGCATGATGACGGCCAAGAAGGCGACGTAATATCGATCAACGCAGGGGAATCTACCACAGTTGTTGTGCCAGTGACCGTTCCAGTAGACGCAGTAAAACCAACTCTCGAAAATATCTATCTAAATCTGACCAGTAACTCCCCTGATGCATACGTTGCTAGAAGTGTTGCTCACGTGATGGTTGGAGATCAATATCAGGCGACAATAATTCCTCCTTCTGGCCCAGTTACTGTGACGCCTGCACAGACCTCTTCTCTGCTCTTTACAATAGAGAACAGTGGCAACGTACCGGCTGCCTTTGACGTCTCTACTGGACTCTCTGCTGCTGCAGAAAATTGGGTAATCGAAGGTTCGGTTACAACAACTGATGTTATTCCAGTTGGAGCTAACGTCTCTGTTTCAGTCCAAGTTACGCCTGCTCCAATTTCCTCTCCTCTAGATGCTGGTGAAAGAAACGCTGCAGGCGATAGTTTGTATGCTTGGGTTTCGGCAACCCCGGTTGATGGAGGTATCCCTGCAATTGACTCCACGCAATTAGTGATCAGGGCGGTAATTGCAGTAGATCCTGGCCCTGAGACAGAACAAATTATCCTTACAGAGCAAGACGTAAAGCAGGCAAATGGATCTGGCGGTATAGATGAAATTATTTCCCTTTCCGTCGAGGTTCGCCACAATCTAGGCGGTGCTGTTACCGGAGGGGTTGATGCAGAAATCACTACCTCGAATCCTCTCTTCACCCCTCTGAATGCTGGTGGAAACAATGAACCAGCTAGGTGGATTACAAACGTGACTCCTAATTCTGTTTCTGGCTTGGAAGTCGGAGAAATATTCCAATCTTGGATGGCAATTGATGGCCCCGGCGATGAATTGCCGATGGCTGGTGAACTTATTTTCCCTGTAACAGCCACGCCTATTCTTACAGCCAGTCAACAAGCAAACGGTGTTCTTGCTAGCAGTGTTACAAGAAATATCAGCGTAATAGTACCGCGCGTGATTGACGGGGAAATTATCACTCAAGGACCCCTTGATGCCGACGTCGGAAATCAAACCAATTTCACAATCAAGTTAGCAAATACTGGTAATGATCTATCTTCGTATCGGCTAGTGATAGTAGACGATTTGCCAGAATTATGGTCTGCAATAATAGAAACATCAGACGTAAATAATCCATCGGTCGTTTCTGATTTGAATGCTTCAATGGCAGACCATCCAGTGACTGGGGATGGCCACATCTCCAACGTGACTCTAAGAGTTACAACTGATCCTCAAGCTCCTGCGGACACTATGCAGCCATTGACGATTAGAGTTGAAGACAGAGAAACGGGGGATTTATTGTCTCTCAATACTTTGTATGTCAGGGTTGAAGAATCAATAAATTTCATCCTTCAACCGACTAATCACACAGTAGATCTCTCTCCTTATGAAACACCACAGACTAGAGTTTACATCAACAATACAGGTAACGTCGCCACAACTTTCGAGGTATGGCTTGACAATACTCAGGCTAACGATGTAGATTTCTCTCTAGAATCTTCGACAGAAGTAGTCGTAGGGCCAGGATACTCTGAATCGATAAAAATCAGATTAAACCCCGATCTTGAAGCTAGCGCAGATGACTTGCACATGACTACTCTATGGGTTAAAGCAATTGGAGGGATGAATCTTTCCGCTAGCATTGTTGCAAATGTTACAGCAGATCACCATCTTACAATAAGCGTTCAAGATATTATTCCAGTTACACCTGGTGTCAATCAGAGTATAGAGGTAGAATTCATCAACTCTGGAAATTTGGAGGAAAACCTCAATGTTACTGCCGTAATCGAGGGAGGATGGGACTCTACATGGGATAGTTACCAAATGGTCTTGCCCATAGGTGGTAGTCTTGAAAACGACCTTACTGTAATAGTGCCTGCGCTGGGTGGTAATTTTTCCTTAGCAGATGGTGATACCCATAATGTAACAATTTCATTATATCATTCAAACAACGGTGGTTTCTTGGCTTCAAGAACGATTACATTAGTCGTTTCACCGGTGTTCATCGTCGAGTTTGCTAACTGGAAAGATACCGTAAAGTTCAGTCGCCAGAGTGAAACTGATTGGTCGGTGAGGGTTACCAATGTTGGAAATAAAGATGTAATCGCGAATGTCGAATACGATGTCTTAAGACCAGGTTTGGAAATCAATTCATTGGCCTGGGAAGTTGTAAACCCTCAACTTCAAATCCCTCTTAATGTAGGCATCCCGGCTTACTTGAATTTCACAGTCGAAGCAAAAGAATTCGAACCAGACCTTTTCCTTGAGGCATTATTACGAGTAACATTAACTCCAATTGATTCAGAGGTTGAAGGTTCTGCAATTGCAGAATCCTCTCTACAGATGTCTAGATTATTTGCAAATCAAGACTACAAACTAGGATTGCCTCCTGATGACCCTGATGAGTTCATGTTTGAGAACATTATATGGTCTCACATTCCTGGTTTATCAGGAGATAGCCCCGTAGAATACATGATTGAACTGTGTAGTGCAGAAAGAAGAGTAAACTTATCTCAACTAGGTTTGGAAGAGGAAGATTTCGAATGGTCATTTGCTCTTGAAATCGAAGGAGTAAATCAAGAACTAGATCTTACTAATGATTGCGAGGGTAGCGCTCATACAGTGATTTCACTGCCATTGCGTTCTGCTTGGGTTACTAATGATCCACTTGTAATGGCAATAGACACTCCAGATAGTCCAAACATTCTGAAGAATGATGGCTACGAACTTACATTCAGACTTTATCATCCAGATGAACACAATGGATTTACTGTATACACAGAAGAGACATTTTCATTCTACTTTGAGACAAAAGCAAATCTCTACATCTCAGAATTCCAATACGATGATGATTCTATGTTTGAGGGTTCAATCTCAACTATCTCAGCAAGAGTTGGTAACGAAGGTACATCATTGGCACTCTCAGTTCAATCGAACTTAGTTTGTGAGGGTGTTACGGTCACTAACCCTGTAGTCGACCACGGCATGATGCCTGCTGACACTAGCACATATGTTCAGTGGGAAGTTGAGAGCGAACAGTTGGATTGGTGGTCACAAAGTACAGAAGTTTCCTGTGAGTTATTGTTAACTGGAACAGCCTGGAATAATACTCCTCTTGAATCGAAGTCGGAAGTAAGGGACACTACCGTAAGTTCCTGGTCTCCCGGCGTCACAGTATCTTTCATCGCAGTCCTTGTATTGTTGGGGGCCTCTGTTGGTCTGCTTAGATTGGTTGGCCAAAATGACAAATTCAGACTTGCTGCGATTTACACTGGAGTTCTTGCTCTAGGATTCGCATTCCACTTGATGGACTTAATCTCAAGTGATTGGGGAGGACCTGTAATCTTGTTCATCGCAGCGATGTGGGTATGGTTTATGACTTGGAAATCTACAGTCGAGTTCCAATTGATTCACGAGGATTATCAGAGAGCTAGGAAGGGAATCAGTACCTTGTACAGCGATCACTTTGATGTATTATCCAATGCTAAGCGCCAACTTTCAATCATTTTAGCAATGCCAATTCTAGGTATGATTGGAGTAATTCTGGGCGTACCTCCTCAAATGAGTTCCGATTCT
>Ga0208277_1000591_pt1 | contig 21184 bp, 25 predicted proteins | sample ETNtaG_5_FD_185782 | JGI IMG/M metagenome (GOLD analysis project Ga0208277, IMG submission 185782) | Marine microbial and viral communities from oxygen minimum zone, Eastern Pacific Ocean - ETNP201406SV205 (SPAdes) (version 2) | ecosystem: Environmental > Aquatic > Marine > Oceanic ...
GCACCAAAAGATTTATCAATTACAACATTTCTTCCTTTAGGTCCTAGTGTAACTTTAACTGCGTCAGCCAAGATATCAACACCACTTAGCATCTTTGTTCTTGCTTCGCTTCCAAAAATTACTTCTTTTGCCATTTTTTTTCCTCCAAAAATATTTTTATAATTAGCCGATTATTCCTAAAATATCGGACTCTTTCATGATTATTAAATCGTCACCACCAACTGTAACTTCAGTTCCTGACCATTTACCAAATAGAATTTTATCACCTTTCTTAACATCAAGAGCAGTTACCTTGCCATCTTCAGATTTAGTACCACTACCAACAGCAACAACTTTTCCTTCAGAAGGCTTTTCTTTTGCAGTATCAGGTATAATGATACCGCCAGGTGATTTCTCATCTTCATCTAATCTCTTAACTAATACACGATCGTGTAATGGACGAAATTTCATATTTTTTCTCCTAAATAAAAATAATTAAGTTTAAAACTCCCCCCAATTCTTTTTAAAAACTTTATTAGGTTTAAATTGGGTATAGCTTAGATAGTTATGATGACAACAAGTGTCAAGTGCTCATATAGAAAAAATACAAATTTTTGATGTTTTTTGATAAAATTTTATAAAAAACTGCATAATTTTTAGTAAATTTACATAAAATATGGTGAAAAATAGATAAATTTTGTAAAATTTTCTATAAAATAGAAAAATATGGACGAATATACTAATACTTGTTAGTTATTCTTATGTTCTTTTACATTTCAATAATTATAGGGATTATTTTACTTTCTTTTGGAGGTGATTATCTAGTCAAGGGTTCTAGCGGTTTAGCAAGAAAACTTAAAATCTCTCCTATGATAATTGGAATAGTAATAATAGGTTTTGGAACTTCAGTGCCTGAAATTTTTGTTGCATCTAATGCTGTAATAAATAATTCATCAGATATAGCTCTTGGCAGTATAGTAGGATCAAATATTGCCAATATACTTTTAGTGTTTAGTTTTGGCCTTCTTATAGCAAAGGACAATATACTAAAAGTTGTTTCGATAGGTGATATGTTTGTTATGTTGGCAGTAACTTTGTTGCTTTCAATATTTTTAATTGTTGGCTCAATTAAGACACCTCTATCTTTCATTATGATCTTATTACTACCAGTATATTTTTATTGTTCTTATAATTTTTTTAACAAAAATATTGAAATAGATGAAATTGATTTGAAAGATAATTACTTAAAATTATCTATAACTATTTTTGTTGGTTTCTTTCTTTTGTTCTTAGGCTCAGATATTTTTATAAAAGGCTTAAAAGATTTTGCCGTATATTATAATATTCCAGAAGCAGTTTTAGGGCTTACCCTTGCTGCAATTGGAACATCACTTCCAGAATTAGCTGTTACTTTCGCTTCTGTTAAAAATAAAGCGGAAAAGGTTTTATTAGGTAATATTTTGGGATCAAATATTATAAATGTTCTAGGCGCATTAGGAATTTCGTCTTTATTTGGCGCAATCATTGTTCCTGAGAATTTTTCTTTTATAAGTTTATACTATTTAATTTTTTCAGCACTGTGGCTATATTTATTAACACGAATCCAAACCAAGAAAATTTACCTTGGATCATTTGGTCTAGCTTTATATTTAATTTATATTATTTCTTTATATTAGAAAGGTTCATAAGGAAACACAGTTACAGTAGCGCCCAAGTCTTGACCAACCGACTCAAATGCCGGAAATGCAGAATCAAGAAGTTTTTTAGGTGTCCATCCTTCCTTATCAACTAGACTCTTTATTGGCCTTGGTTGATTAAATAGAACTACTTCATTTCCTCTAACAGATAAAATTTGACCTGTTAATTTACAATCAGGAGAACAGAGAGCGACAACAGTTTGCGCCACTTGATCAGCGCGCATAGCATTTTTCATTCTTTCAACTCTTTCCTTAGATGCTTCATCTTTTATTGGGATAGTTGCAATCATCCTTGTCCAAGCAAAAGGAGCAATAATATTTGATCTAACATTTTTTATTTCATTCTCCATGGCTATGATTCTAGATAACCCTGCAATACCAAGTTTTGCAGCCGCATAATTGGCTTGACCAATATTTCCAATTAATCCAGTTGTTGATGTAAATAATACAAAATTTCCTTCTTCTTTATCTCTAAAATAATTGATGGCCGATCTACAAATATTATAACTTCCATTTAGATGTACATCTATTACAGCATCCCAGTCTTGATCATCCATTTTATGAAACATTTTATCTCTAAGAATTCCAGCTGGATTAACAATAGAATTTAGGCTGCCATAAGTATCTAAAGCTTGTTGAATCATAAATTCAGTACCTTTTTTTGAAGTAACTGAATCAGAGTTAGTAACGACTTCACCTCCATTTTTTTTGATTTCTTCAGCTACAAGTTCTATAGGGTTTTTATCGCCTTCATCACCTCCGGCAACTGACCCCCCTAAATCATTTATAACTAACTTAGCTCCCTCTTTTGAAGCTAGAAGAGCCGTTTCCTTGCCAATTCCGTTAGCTGCACCAGTTACTAAAACAACTTTTCCGTCTAAAACACCCATTGAAAAACCTCATAAAATAAAAAAATTAATAAAATATGGATAAGAAATCATATATATATCATCTTACTATGTCAGATTTAAGTAAAATTATTAAATTTGCAACTGAACTCAATGAGAAAAGTACAGATGGCCTTCCTCCAGTTGATCAATGGAATCCTGAGCATTGTGGTGATATTGGAATGGAAATTAAAAGAGATGGCACTTGGTATTATATGGGCACTCCAATAGGTAGAAAAAGAATTGTAAAACTTTTTTCAAGAATTTTGAGAAAAGAAGATGATAACACTTATGTTTTAGTGACACCGGTAGAAAAAGTTTTAATTAATGTTGAGGATGCTCCTTTTATTGCAACATATGTTGAAATTCTGGGAGAGGGTAAAGAATTAAATCTTAAATTTAATACTAATGTAGATGATACTATTGTCGCCTCAAAAGATTATCCTATAAGAGTTGTCATAAACAAAAAAACAAATGAACCTTCGCCTTATATTTTAATTAGAAGGAATCTTGAGGCGAAAATATCAAGATCTGTCTTTTATGAATTAATCGAAATTGCTGAACATTTTAATGATAAGTTTGGTGTTTGGTCAGGCGGTAGTTTTTTTCCTTTTTCTAATTCAAAGGATGTTATTATTGATGAATAAGAAAACATGGAAAAAAAATATTACTAGTGCAATCGATCTTACGCCTCCGCCAAAAGAAGAATTAAATTTCTATCCTGGTAAAAAAAGTGACTTTGATCTTATTAAAGAGCCAAACGATAGGCTGGACCCAAAAAACTTGCGACTGGCATCAGTGCTTATCGGCATTACAAACACCGATAACCCCAGGGTGGTTCTTACTAAGCGTTCAATACATTTAGAGCAACATTCGGGTCAGATTGCTTTTCCAGGTGGAAAGGTTGAGAAAAATGAAACTGTTACTGAGGCAGCAATAAGAGAAGCAGAAGAAGAAATAGGTATTTTAAGTAATGAGATTGAGGTTTGTGGATATTTAGATACTTATGAAACTGGGACAGGTTATAGAATTTTACCAGTTGTAGCATTTGTAAAAGAAAAATTTACAGTAAATATCAATAAAGCAGAAGTAGATGAATTATTTGAAGTTCCTTTAGAGTTTATTTTAGATTCAAAAAATCATGTTCTTAAAAGTGGATTTTGGAATGGCGCTGTAAGACACTATTATACAATTAATTATTCTGATTATAATATTTGGGGAGCAACTGCAGGTATGTTAGTAAATCTTTTTGAAAGAATAAAAGCCAATGCTTAAAATTTTATATCATCTACTATATTTTCTTACACCATTCCTTATTTATTTTTTATGGGTAATTTTATCAAATAGTAATTTTACAAATAAAAAAACTTTCTGGGTTACATTATTATCAATTTTAATGTTTTTAATGAGTTTAGTTTTTTTTCGTCTTTCGGATACATCATCTAAAAATTTAGACTATATTCCACCACAAGTTATCGATGGCGAATTGAATGATGGATATTTTAAGGAAATCGATAATTAATATGGATTTATCTAATTTCTATCAAAACAAAGATTGTCAAAAGATTCTTAATATTCTTAATCACACCAACGAAACATCAAGGATAGTTGGAGGTTATGTTAGAAATTATCTCAGAAATATCGAAACTAAAGATATAGACATAGCTACAAAATTAAATCCCGATCAAGTCATTGAATTACTCTCTAAAGAAAAGATTAAAGTTGTCCCTACTGGTTTATCGCACGGAACAGTTAGTGCTTTTATAAGTGATCAAATATTTGAAATTACTACTCTAAGAAAAGATAGCAATCATGATGGACGTCGTGCAGATGTAGAATTTACAGATGATTGGGAGGTAGATGCATCAAGAAGAGATTTTACAATTAATGCTCTATATATGAATTACAATGGCGAAATATATGATCCCTTTGATGGTATATCGGATTTAAATAATGGCGTTGTAAAATTTATTGGAGATCCAGAAAAAAGGATAAAAGAGGATTATTTACGAATACTTAGATATTACAGATTTTTATCGATTTATAATTCTTCAATCGATAATAAAACAAGAAAATTAATACAAAAAAATGCTGATAAAATAATCAATTTATCTTCTGAGAGAGTTCACCAGGAATTTTTTAAGATTTTATCCAATGATAATTCTGGAAAAATAATAAATTTAATGAAAGAAGACGGAATACTTGATTTAATCTTTTCAAGCTCGGTCAATTTAAAAACTTATGATCGAATTATTGATATTGATAATGAACTTTTCTTTGATCAAGATATTCTAATTAAATTTTCTTCATTAGTTCCTGATAAAATTCAAAAGATTGAGGATTTAAAGTGTTTTGCTTTTTCAAATAAAGAGAAGAAAATAATTGATCTATTGATTGATCCCAATAATGAAATCAAAAGTTATCAATCTGTAAAAGAGGTTAGGGCAATTTTATATAATTTTGGAATTGATAATTTTACAAAGTTGACTCGACTATATTGGGCAAAAGATAAGAAGATTTCTAATATTTCTCAATGGAGAGCTCTCCTTGCTATGGGCCAGTCCTGGAAGGCACCTAAATTTCCTATAAGTGCAAAAGATATTTTGCTACTTGGTGTACCTGAAGGACCTTTAGTAGGAGAAATTTTAAGTGAAGTAGAAGATTGGTGGATAGAGTCAGATTTTATAGATGATAAAGCTTCTTTATTTGAAAGAATCAAGGCAATTGTAGGTGCTAAAATTTGATGTTAAAAATGTCGCACTTCTCAATATTTTCTTTACTTTCTTGTTGAGATATTAGATACATCAAGCATCATTTATTTAAGGGGCCCTTTATGTCTGATACTTTAGACGATGATAAACCTACTAGACGTGATTTTTTGTACATAACTACCGGTGCTTTTGGTGTAGTTGGTGCTGCTTCTGTTGCATGGCCTTTAATTGATCAGTTAAATCCAGATGCTTCTGTGAAAGCTGTTTCAACGATTGAAGTTGATATATCCTCCATTGAACCAGGTAGTTTTTTAAAAGTAGCTTGGAGAGGCAAACCTATATATATCAGAAGAAGAACTACTGAAGAGATCGCTGAAGCAGAAAAAGATGACAACCTGAACTTACCGGATCCTCAAAAAGACATAGATAGGGTTCAGAAAAAGGAATGGTTGGTTGTTGTAGGGGTTTGCACTCATTTGGGGTGTATACCTATAGCTAATCAAGGAGAGTATGAGGGGTGGTTCTGTCCTTGTCATGGGTCACATTATGATATTTCTGGTAGAATTAGAAAGGGTCCAGCTCCAACTAATCTTGAGGTACCTCCTTACGAATTTGTTAGCGATAGCTTAATAAAAATAGGATAATTATGGATACTGATTATAAATATGAACCAAAAAATGGACTAACAAGGTGGCTTGACTCAAGACTTCCTTTGATGCGTTTTACCAGTGAACATGTTCTCCAATTTCCAACACCCAAAAACTTAAATTATTTTTGGACATTTGGATTTATTCTTACGATGTGTCTTGTAACTCAGATTATCACAGGCATTATATTGGCGATGCACTATGCGCCATCTACACTTCTTGCCTTTGATAGTGTTGAACATATTATGCGAAATGTTAATTATGGATGGTTAATTAGATATATGCATTCTAATGGAGCATCTATGTTTTTCTTAGCGGTTTTCATTCATATGTTTAGAGGTCTTTATTATGGTTCATATAAAGAACCAAGAGAAGTTATATGGATACTAGGGTGTATTATATATCTCCTTATGATCGTAACCGCCTTTATGGGTTATGTGCTTCCTTGGGGACAAATGAGTTTTTGGGGAGCAACAGTGATTATTAATCTTGTAGGAACCTTACCATTAATAGGTGAATCACTTACCCAAATGTTACTTGGTGGTTTTGCTGTAGATAATCCTACTTTAAATAGATTTTTTAGCCTTCATTACCTTCTACCTTTTATAATTTTTGGAGTAGTTTTGCTTCACATATGGGCCCTTCATGTTCCAGGGAATAACAACCCAGTAGGACTTTCAGTTCAAGGAAAACAAGACACCGTATCTTTTCATCCTTACTATACCGTTAAAGATTTTTTCGCTTATACGGTTTTCTTACTGCTATTTTGTTATTTCATATTTTATAATCCTAATGCATTAGGTCATGCCGATAATTATATCGAAGCTGATGCAATGGTAACTCCCGCACATATCGTCCCTGAATGGTATTTATTACCTTTTTATGCAATTTTAAGAGCAGTTCCTGATAAATTGGCAGGTGTTCTTTTGATGTTTGGTGCTATTGCAGTTTTATTTTTCCTTCCTTGGTTAGATACTGCAAAAGTTAGATCAGGAAGATACCGTCCTATATTTAGATATTTTTATGTACTTTTTGTTATTGATTGTTTGATCTTGGGATATCTTGGAGCGCAAGTTCCTGAAGGAATATATCTTTTCCTATCAAGGGTTACTACAATTTATTATTTCGCTTTCTTTTTATTGGTGCTCCCTGTCTTAGGCAGAATTGAGAAGGTGAAACCTATGCCTATTGGTATATCTAATTCAGAACTAAGCACAGACATGGTTGCAGCAGAGTAAGGTGATAAATTGTTAAATTTTATAAAAATAAAATCTTTAATCTTAATAGCTTCAGTTTTTTTTGTATTAAGTAATGAAGCTTACAGTGCTGGCGGTGAGACATATGATTTAATTAAACCTGGATTTTCATTTGAAGGTCCCACAGGAACTTATGATAGAGAGCAACTACGAAGAGGATATCAAGTATATAGAGAAGTTTGTTCGTCTTGTCATAGCATGAAACAATTAGCTTTCCGTAATTTAAGTCAGAAAGGTGGCCCTGAATATACAGAAGATGACGCAAAAGTATTTGCTTCAGAATACACAATAATTGATGGATTCGATGATTACGGAGATCCAATTGAAAGGGCTAGAATTCTAAGTGATCGTTTCCCTAATCCATATGATAGTAAAGAAGCGGCAAAAGCTTCTAATAATGGTGCTTATCCTCCAGATTTATCATTGATAACTAAAGCTAGATCAGGCGGATATAATTACATTTATTCTTTACTTCAAGGGTATGGTAAAGAAATTCCTGCGAACATAGAAATAAGTGATACCCTTAGTTATAATCCTTGGTTTCCTGGTAATGGTATTGCAATGTATCAGCCTTTATACGAAGAATCTGTAGAATATGAAGACGGAACCTTTGCTTCTATCGAACAAATGTCTGCAGATGTAACAGCTTTTCTTGCTTGGTCTGCTGAACCAGAGATGGAAGAGAGAAAGAGGCTAGGATTTATTGTTATGAGTTTTTTAATTATATTTGTTTTATTGATGTTCTTTACGACGACAAGATTGTGGAAAGATGTTCACTGATTAAACATTAAATCTAAAGTTCATAATATCACCATCCTTTACAATATATTCCTTGCCTTCAGATCTTATTTTGCCGTTATCTTTTGCTTCATTGAAGTTACCTATAGAATTTAATTCATTGTAGCTGATTGTTTCAGCTCTAATAAATCCTTTTTCAAAATCAGTATGAATTTTCCCCGCAGCTTGTGGCGCAAGAGAACCTTCTTTAATTGTCCAAGCTTTTGTTTCTTTTGGCCCAGAAGTAAAAAAAGTTATTAATTTAAGAGCTTTGTAACCCTCAATAATAAGTTTATTTAAGCCAGGTTCTTCTAGACCTATAGTATTTAAAAATTCGTTTTGCTCTGATATTTCAAGAAGTGATAATTGACTTTCAATATCAGCAGAAATATTTATTTTTTTTAAGCTTTTCTCTTTTAGGTAGCTTTCAACTAAATCAATATAACTATTTTGTTCAGTTATGGATTCTTCGTCTGTATTACAAACATAAATTGTTTCTTTATTAGTTAATAATTGGAATTCTCTAATATATTTACTTTCATCTTTATCAAATTCAGTTCTCTTAATTAAATTACCTAAATTTAAATTTCTAATTAGAGTATCAATTAATTTCAGTTTTTTTGGGGCGTCCTTATCTCCACCTCGTTCTTTTTTCTCTAAATTAGCGATCCTGTTTTCTAAACTTTCTATATCAGCTAAAAGTAATTCTGTATTTATTGTCTCTATATCTCTTATTGGATCGATACTTCCGTTTACATGCGTAATATTTTGGTCATCAAAACATCTAATGATATGTGCTAAAGCATCAACTTCTCTTATATTTCCTAAAAACTGATTACCTAGTCCTTCTCCTTTAGATGCACCTTCAACTAATCCAGCTATATCAACAAAGGTGATCCTTGTTGGAATAGTTTTATTTGATGAACTTATTTTAGTCAGATTTGATAATCTTTCGTCTGGAACATCTACCTCTCCAACATTAGGTTCAATTGTACAAAATGGATAATTTTCTGCTTGTGCTTGAGATGTTTGCGTTAGAGCATTAAATAAGGTAGATTTGCCAACATTTGGAAGGCCAATTATACCGCACTTAAAGCCCATTTATTTCATGTTTGACTGAAATTTTTTGATATTGGTATCAATAAGAAGATCAAAGTTCTTAACTATTTTAGTTTGTATTTTTTCAAATTCTTCATTTTCTTCTTTTGAGAAATCTCCAAGAACATGCCCAGCAACTTTTTCTTTATCGCCTGGATGGCTGATCCCAATTCTTAAACGTACATAGTTATTTCCAATATTTTCATCTATAGAGGCTAAGCCATTATGTCCTGCATTACTTCCGCCCTTTTTTAGTTTTATATCACCAAAAGATAGATCTATATCATCATGAAAAACAAAAATTCTTTCAGGATTTATTTTATAAAAATTAGAAGCTTCTCTAACTGCCCTTCCAGATTCATTCATAAAGGTTTGAGGCTTAAATGATATAAGTTTTATATTTTCGAAAGAACCCATTGATGTTCTTCCTAGGAATTTTGTTCTACTTCTTCCAAATTTTAATTGATTAGTAACATAATCAAGAACCATGAAACCAACATTATGACGATTATTTTTATATTTTTCACCAGGATTTCCTAATCCTACAAGCAGCAATGTTTCTTCGGGCATAGACAAAATTGATCCTACTCTTTGCTTTCTTCTTTAGATTCTTCTGATTTTTCTTCTGAAGCTTCTGCTTGATCAGTTGTTTGATCTTCCTCTCCTTCTGCTGAATCTTCTCCTTCTCCTTCAGATATTTCTTCAACAATTTCTTCTTCAATCTCTTCAACTGGTGCTGTAACACTTGCAATAGTTATATCTCTATCAGTAATAACAGGATTAACATCCTCAGGCAGAGTAACATCAGATAATTTAATGCTTTCTCCCATTTCAAGATTAGATATATCGACATCTATTGCCTCAGGAATACTCAAAGCTGGGCAATCTAACTCTATACTATAACGAGTTACATTTAATACCCCGCCTGTCTTAATTCCTGGAGAGTCACTTTCACCAACAAAATTTACTTGAATCTCAACCGAGACTCTCGAGTCTCCTGATAATCTAAGAAGATCAATATGAATTATATTGTCTTTTACTGGATCAATTTGAATATCTTTAGGGATAACCTTCATTTTATCACCATTTGATAATTCCAGATCAAGTAATGTCGTCAGCATTCTACCTGTGTTATATAATTTTAATGCAGATACAGAATTAATGTTAACTGCAACCGGATCTTTCTTATCACCATAAATTATGCAAGGAATATTTCCTTCTTTTCGAACGGATTTAGTAAAGGATTTTCCAGTATTTTCTCTTACTTCACCTTTTAAAATGTTAGCTTCAGACATAATTTATTCTACCTTTTAAATAAACTTCATTGGGCTTATACCCTCACTTTGACTTCAAAGCAAGTTAATCAAACAAACTAGATACAGATCTTTCTTCAGAAATTCTTCTAATTGCTTCTCCAAGAAGGTGGACAACACTTACTGTTTCTATTTTATTAGAATTTTTAATATCATCAGTTTCATTAATAGTGTCTGTAATTACTAATTTTGTAAGAGCGGAGTTGTTTACCCTTTTTATAGCTTCCCCAGATAAAACACCATGTGTTACATGTGCGAAAACTTCCTTAGCGCCAGAATTAATTAATGCCTCTGCTGCATTGCATAAAGTTCCAGCTGAATCAACAATATCATCAATCATAAAACAACTTCTACCAGATACATCACCAATAATATTCATCACTTCAGATTCACCTGCTTTTTCACGTCTTTTGTCAACAATGGCTAGATCAGAGTCTATTCTGCTGGCAATTAATCGTGCTCTTACAACACCTCCCACATCTGGCGACACTACCATAGCGTTATTTGAGCCTATCTTTTTTTTAATATCAGATAAAAGAATTGGTGCAGCAAAAAGATTATCTGTCGGAATATCAAAAAAACCTTGAATCTGACCTGCATGTAAATCCATGCTTAATACTCTGTCTGCCCCTGATTTAGCAATTAGATTAGCTACTAATTTAGCAGTTATTGGAGTTCGTGGCCCAGGCTTTCTATCTTGTCTAGCGTATCCAAAATAAGGAACAACGGCTGTAATTCTTTTTGCTGAAGCTCTTTTTAAAGTATCAATTAAAATAAGAAGCTCCATTAAATTATCATTTGCAGGAAAAGATGTTGACTGAATAATAAAAACATCTTCTCCTCTACAATTTTCATTCATTTCAACAAAAATCTCCTTATCAGAAAATTTTTTCACAGTACAATCTGCCAATGGTGTATCTAAATATTTACCAATGTTTTCAGCTAGATCTATATTTGAATTACCAGATACTAATTTCATTTTAAAACCTTTCTTTGCCTTATTTAGCAGGGGATTGAATACTAATCAAACCCTTCTGGAATTAATTTGTTTTTTGGGGATATTGCGCAAACTTTAAAAAGCTCTCCCATTTGAGAATTTTCAATAACCCTATTTAAACCATCCTCTAGATCATTTTTAATCTTTTCAGAATTTGTAGATTTTTTTAATATTTCTAATCTCTCTAGAGCGCCCAAATTAATTAAAAAATTTCTTTGTGTAATTGGGCCAAAGAAATTCATTCCTAGATATTTTGTTTCATTAATAATTTGAGAAAAATTAATATGTGATGTTAAATCTGAGCTTCCAGGAAAGCTTAAAGGATCAACATATTCATGATTTTTTAAAGCCTGCAAAGTATTTCCATAACCTTTAGAATATCCATAATCTATAAACAAACATATTCCATTATTTCTTTTCAAGAAAATTGAAATATCATTGATAATTTTTTTAATCATAATATTTATTTCAAAAAAATCTGCCTCATTGGGAAAATTCTTTTTATGTTCTTCAAATAAAATTTTATCCTCAATATCTTCATAACAATAATTAAATCTATCGTTGTCTGTTGTTACAAATATCTCCTTCCATGCTTTATTAATTTTTATGTATTGCCTTATTGGAAAAGCATCCAAAAATTCATTTCCGATAAATATCGTTGGTAAATCAGGAATATCTGAAATATTTTTATAATGCTTTGCTTCAGGAAAAATTTGTTTTTGAGCCGTTATTAAATTTTTATTAATCTCAAGGAAGCCAAAGGAAATATTATTGTCGCTTCTGACTCTTTTAATATCTTTTAAAAGAGTTCCCCTTCCGCCACCTAAATCAATTATCTGAAAAGGTGATTTAGCGCTAATTTTATTTATGATATCAATTGCCCAAGCGCCAATAACCTCTCCAAAAATTTGAGTTATATCTGGCGCGGTGATGAAATCACCACTTTTTCCAAGCGGATTTTGATTAATGTAATAACCTTCTTCTGGATAGGTTAAACTTATTTCCATAAACCTGGAAATTGAAATATAACCTTTTTTACCTATTTCTTCAGTTAATATTGATTTAATTTTTTCCATTTGTTTTTATGGCATAAAACATTATGCACATACCAGCAATCATGAATGGAAATGATAAGATCATACCCATTGTTATAAAATTGTATATATAACCAATATGTAAGTCTGGTTCTCTAAAATTCTCTACAAAAATTCTAAATAAACCATAAAGAAAAAGAAAAGAACCACTTATAAGCCCCTTATAATTGAGTAGATTCTTTTTTATCATTATAAATAAAATTAATAAAATCACTAAACCTTCTAAAATTGCTTCATATAATTGACTTGGGTGCCTTGGCAGGTCACCCGCATTAGGAAAGACAACGCCCCAGGATACTGTAGTGATTTTTCCCCATAATTCTGAATTTATATAATTTGCAACTCTACCAAAAAACAAACCAATTGGTACAACAGAACAAATAATATCCCCTAGTTGTAATAATGATATTTTTTTAGCTAATGAATAAATTATAATTGCTAAAATAACTCCAGCAGCACCTCCATGAAACGACATTCCTCCTTGCCATAGAGCAAAAATATTAAGCGGATTTTGTAATAAAGAAGATGGGTTATAAAAAACCAAATAACCAATTTTTGCGCCAAAAATTATTCCAAGTACCAACCATATAAAAATTTCATCAATATTATTGATTGATATTGATAATTTATTTTTTTCTTTATGATTCCCTATAATCCATTTTGCGTATTGTAGACCTAAAAGGATTCCTGCAAGATAAGCAAGGCCATACCATCTTACTTCCAGAGGGCCAATTTTAAAAGCTATCGGATCTATACTTAGTAAAAATTCTAACACTTTATATTTATAGCAAATTTTTTATTTATTTTATGTTTTTATATATAAAAATTACGCTAATTGTAGTATATTATTTTATAATAACTACTATATATAGATATCATGACTTCATTAGCAAAAAAAGATTTTTTAGATGATCCCTTAGATAATGTTGAATTAGCGGCTAGTATTCAAAATTGGACTTATGATAGATCTGATAATGAGGTCTCCATTATAGCAAACGGCAAACATAATAATTATCAATTGTCTATTTCTCTTCGTAATGATTCACAAGGATTAGATGTTGTTTGTGGATTTGATTTAAGATTTAATGAAAAAAATAAATTTCAAATCTTAAAATTGGTTTCTTCAATTAATGCACAAATTTGGTTAGGCCATTTTGATGTATGGGATAAAGAAGGGCTAATTATTTATCGTAATAGTTCAATCATTGATAGAAGGAATCTTAATCTTGAAACTATAGAAACCTTACTTTTGGATGCGGTTAACTCTATAGACTTATACTTTCCAGCTTTTCAATATATCTTGTGGGCAGGTAAAACTAGTGAAGAAGCATTGAGTACTGTTTTATTTGAAACCAAAGGTGAAGCATAAAAATTTATCATGAATGAACTAAAGATCTTGTTAATAGGCTGCGGTAAGATGGGGGGTAGTCTCTTAGAAGGCATAGTTAAATCTGATAATTTTGATGGCATGGTGGATATTATTGAGCCCTCTATACAAGGTTTTCCAAAAGAAGACTTTAAGCAAAGAAAAGTAAATTTTTACTCTGACATTGAAGAAAAAAGAGACACTATAAATTATGACCTCATTATTGTAGCTACAAAACCAGATACATATGAGGAAATCTTTAATGGTTTAAAAAATAATTTAATTATTAATGATAAAACTTTAATCGTTTCAATTTTAGCTGGAATTAAGATAAGTAAAATTGAAGAGATAGTGGGCTCTGCTCCAATAGTTAGGGCTATGCCAAATATAGCTGCTTCAGTCTTAGAAGGTATGACGGCTTTAATTGGTAATAAGAAAATAACCAATAAAGATATTTTAAATGTTGATTTAATCTTTGAGTTAATTGGTGAGAAGATATGGTTAGAAAATGAAAAACAAATGGACTCTTTTACTGCAATTTCTGGCTCTGGACCTGCCTATTTTTTCTTTTTTACTGAATGTTTAAAAAGTATAGCCATTGAAGAGGGTTTTACAGAAGATGTATCCAATAAAATTTCACAACAAATAATTATAGGATCAGGAAAATTAGTAAAAGAATCAGGCATTGATCCAAAGGAATTAAGAGAAAATGTTACATCTCCAAATGGCACAACTGAAGCTGGCCTCAAAATTTTAATAGATAGTGAAAGAGGCTTGTTAGATAAATTAAGGCAAGCAATTGTAGAGGCAAAAAATAGAAGTTTAGAAATATCTAATAATTAATTAACTAGAAAACTTTAATTGTACTTTGAGGCCACCTAAATTACTTCTAGACATAATTAGTTTTCCACCATGATTGCTTGTGATATCTTGTGAAATAGACAACCCTAATCCTGAACCAGGAATATTTTGATTCCTCGATGAATCAAGTCTTATAAAAGGTTTTATCGCCTTATCATAGTCAGTCTTATTGATTCCAGGGCCATTATCTTCAATTGAAATATCTATTACATCTTTTTTTTTCTCTAGAGCCACTCTTATATCATCTCCATATGAACAAGCATTATTCAAAAGATTGGTTATACACCTTTTCATAGCTATAGCCCTACATTCAAAGAATATTGGTTTGTCATTTTTGACATTAAATTCAATGATTTTATTTTCTATCGATTCAGAATTAATGATCTCTTTTATCATTTCCTTTAGATCAGTTTTTTTTGCTTTTTCTCTTGTTACATCCTCTGCAAAATCAAGATAATTCTCTAACATTTTTTGCATTTCATTTACATCAGATAGTAATTCAATATTAGTTTTATCATCTGATAACATTTCTAATTGCAATTTTAATCTTGTTAGAGGTGTTCTTAAATCATGACTTACACCAGCCAACATTAGTGTCCTCTGCTCAATAAATCTTTCTATTCTCTCTTGCATCTTTAAGTAAGCTTCTGCTGCTCTTCTTACTTCAGTTGCTCCTGAAGGCTTAAAATTTTCCATTTTTTTCCCCAAGCCAAATTGTTGTGCAGCTCTTGATAATTTCTCTATGGGTTTGATTTGTTGCCGCATAAATATGACCGCAACAGAAACCAATAAAAGTGAAGAAATTACCATCCATACAAGAAATATATGACTATTTGTTGCATAAACATTTCTTCTTGGAATGATAAATTCATATATTCCTTCTTTTTTTTCTATTTGAACTATAACTCTTTTTTCATAAGTATGAGCATCAACCCAAAAATTATCAGTCATAGTTCTTGAAAGCTCTTTGCTAAGAGTATTTTCAACAAGATTTATCGGTTTTGGAAGATCATTAATAAGTTCTTGATTGGGCATATAATTAACTTCTGCATCATAAAATTTCTTTGATAATTCAACAACTTTATTTAGACCTAAAGAAGGAGCGATATCTACAAATGTTGCAATTTCGGAAGCTACTGCAGATGATAATTTTCTTGTTACTAATTGCCAATGTCTATCTAAAAAGACAAAAGTTAATATTCCTTGTAGAATTACAACTGGTATAATTATAATTAGTAAAGATCTAGAATAAAGACCTTTAGGTAAAATACCTTTAAATTTTTTTAAACTTTCCTTAAAAAACATTATTTATCGGGCCTTAAAATATATCCCTCACCTCTAACTGTTTGTAACCAAAGAGGCATTCTTGGGTCTTTCTCAATTTTTCTTCTTAGCCTATTAATTCCAACATCTACTGATCTTCCTGGTTCATCAATTCCAGCTAAATTTTCTCTGTTTAATGGTTGCCCAGGACTTTTTGCTAATGCAATTAATAAATTCATTTCTCTATCAGTTAAATAAACTCTATCTTTGGCTTTTGTGAGCTCTCTTTTTTCAATATTAAGAGTAAAATCTCCAAAAAATATCTCATTATCAATATTCTCTTCGTTTTTCGATCTTTTTAAAATAGATAAGACTCTTAACAATAATTCTTTAGGATTAAATGGCTTTGTTAGATAATCATCAGCTCCTATCTCTAAGCCTTCAATTTTTGAGTCTGTTCCAGATTTTGCAGTTAATAGGATAATTGGAATATCTGAGTTATCTCTTATTTCCTTTGTTAATGTAAGCCCATCATCTCCTGGCATCATAATATCTAGTATTATTAGATCAAATTTAATTAATTGAATTTTTTTTCTAGCTTGCTCTGCTCCATTTGCAGTAGATACAATAAAGCCCTCTTTTATTAGATATTGACTTAATAAGTTTCTAATTCTCTCATCATCATCTACTACAAGTAAATTATATGTTATTTCAGACACTTTTTTTTTCCTTTTTATTATTTTAATATACAAATGCAATCTATCAAATAATTATGTTTACTTAATTTAGGCTATTGTATTAATTATGTGAGTTAATATTTGCTATTTTTAGTTACCTTTTTTTGGAGATAATTTTGAATATAGAATCAATGGAAAATAAAGAAGGTTTAATTTGGTATAATGGGAATCTCATTGATTGGAAAGATGCTAAGTTGCATGTGCTGACTCATGGACTACATTATGCCAGCTCTGTTTTCGAAGGTGAAAGATCATACTCTGGTCGAATTTTTAAGCTTCACGAACATACCGAAAGATTATTTTTTTCTGCAAGTGAATTAGATTTTGAGATTCCATACACTATAGAAGAAATAAAAGAAGCCTGTTATTTGACTTTAGAAAAAAATAATCTTGTTGATGCTTACATCCGACCTATTGCTTGGAGGGGAGCAGAAACAGTTGGAGTTTCTGCACAATCTACAAAAATACATTGTGCAATTGCAGTTTGGGAATGGCCCTCATATTTCAGTCCAGAAGATAAATTAAAGGGCATAAGACTCACTATGTCAGACTGGAAAAGACCTTCACCAGATACTATACCATGTAAAGCTAAGGCTGCAGGCCTTTATATGATTTGTACATTAGCAAAACATAAAGCAGAATCTCAAGGTTATGCAGATGCATTAATGCTTGATACAGATAACAAAGTTGCAGAGGCTACTGGTGCAAATATTTTCTTTATCTCGGGCAAAGAAATTCATACACCAGTACCTGATAATTTTTTAGATGGAATTACAAGAAGAACTGTTATTGGCCTTGCAAAGGATCGTGGCTTAAAAATTATCGAAAGAAAAATTGAGTTAGAGGAATTATCTGGCTTTGAGCAATGTTTTATTACTGGAACAGCTGCAGAAGTAACTCCTGTGTCAGAAATAGATAATTTTAAATTTAAAGTTGGAGAAGAAATCAAAATACTATCCGAGTCTTATATCAATTTAGTCAACAACTGGGAGGGCGATTAAAGAGTTTGGTCGACCCACTTTGATTCATTTTCAAAAATTTCTTTTTTCCAAAATGGTGCATTAATTTTTAGCCAATCAATTATATATTGGTTGGCAGCATATGCTTCTTTTCTATGTTTTGAACAAGTTATTACCATTACTATGGATTCACCAGCCTTTAATGTTCCATATCTATGTATTATATAGCAATAATCAAGATTCCATTTTTTCTCAGCATCTAAAGCAGTTTTATAGATAATTTTTTCAGCCATATTTTTGTAATGCTCTATAAAAAGCTTTTTTACCTTACCATTATTCGTTTCCTCCCTTACTGAGCCGATAAAAGAAACTAAAGCGCCATATTTCTTATCTTTTTCAGCATTTTTAAGAATCTTCTGAGAATTGAATTTTTCTTTTTGAATTTTAATTGTAATCATTATCCGCCTGTAACTGGTGGGAATATAGCTATTTCTTTAGTGTTTTTTAAAATAAAATCTTTATCTACATGAACTTCATTACAGGCGATATGAATCGCTTCTTTGTTACTTAAAGCTAGATCATATTTATTTTCTTTTGAAATAAGATAATCCAAAAAATCTTCAACAGTTTGTACATTTGGAGGTAAATCTATATTTTCCTCAGGCAAACCAATAATTTCTCTCACTTTAGCAAAATAGAGTACTTTCATATTCTATCCTTTTCATTCATAAAATTTTTAGTCACCTTTGCATATTCATATGCTGAAAGAATAGAAAGTAAAGAAGCAATTAGGATCAATAAATTACCAAGTAAATATGAAAATGTATAAATCCACTGAGGAAATATCAATTCTTCGTATGAATTACTATAGGTTGAAATATTTAAAAATAATAAGATAATTGAAACTAATTGAGCTGCAGTTTTCCATTTTGATAATTTAGTAACATTTAATGTTAGACCACTTGATTTAGTGATTTCTCTTAATCCAGATATTAATATTTCTCTGAAAATTATTGCAATTGATGAAAAAAATATTATTGGATTCCCAGAGAATGATATTATTAAAATAATAAGTGATATTATCACTAGGAGCTTATCTGCGATAGGATCGAGTATTTTTCCAGTAATGCTTTCTTGATTGTACTTTCTGGCAATAAATCCATCAAAGAAATCTGAAATTGAGGCTAAAACAAATAAAATTAATAATAATAGAAAAAATTTCTCTTCATTATACCTTGAAGCGAAATTAATTATTAACCAAAAACCTATAGGTATAATTAAAGAAATAATAATTCTTAAAATTGTCAAAATATTTGCCATAATTACTATTAGTTTAATTTAATTCATTAAACCAGTTATAAATATTTTGAGCTAAATTTTTTGAAATACCATCAACTTCACTTAATTCTCTAATTTTTGCTTTACTTACGCTTTTAGCTGAACCAAAAGCATTCAATAAATCCTTTTTTCTTTTTGACCCAATACCAGGTATTTCATCTAAGGGGTTATAGTGAATGTTTTTATTTCTTTTTTGTCTATGTGATCCAATAGCAAATCTATGAGCCTCGTCTCTAAGTCGTTGAAGATAAAATAATGAAGGATCTGATTTTTTTAAAACAATGCTTTCCTTACTTAATGTATGAATAATTTCATTTCCATCATTCCGGTTTTCACCTTTTGAAATACTAATAATTTCAATATTACTAATATTTGTTTTTTTCATAGCTTTATCCGCCATCGATAACTGACCTTTGCCACCATCAATAATAATCAGATCAGGAAAATCCTCGTCATTTTTAGATTTATTTTTCAACCTTAAAAACCGTCTATGCAATACTTCGTACATCATACCAAAATCATCATTAGTTTTTGCTTCTTTAATATTAAACTTCCTGTACTGATTTTTTATGAATCCTTCAACTCCAGATACAATCATAGCTCCTGTAGAAAAAGCACCCTGTATATGGCTGTTATCAAAAACTTCTATTCTTTGGGGGATTTCATTTAGTTGAAGGGTTTTTTGAAGATTCTGTAGGTTTATTTTTTTACTCAACATATCTCTTGTATATTTCTTTAAGGCATCTTTAGAATTTTCAATTGCATGCTCAATAATTTCTTTTTTTTCTCCTCTCGAAGGAGTTTGTATTTTAACTTTTATTTTGTTTTGTGAAGTTAAAAGATTTTGAATAATGTCTTTTTCGTTAATTATATTGCTGGTAAGTATTAATTTTGGAGACGGACGGTTGTTGTAAAATTGAGGTATAAATGACTCTAATATTTCTAACTCATTTAAACCTTTAATATTATTAATAAAAAAAGGTTTATTACCCAGATTTTTTCTTGATCGAAAAAAGAAGACCTGTATACATGCATATTTTTCATTTTTAGAAATAGAAAATACATCTGCATCAATTAAATTTTTTGGATTTATGCTAAATGAGTTAGCTAAATTTGAAAGTGACTTAATTCTATCACGATAATAAGCTGCTTCTTCATATTTTTTATTTTTAGATGCCGCCTCCATTTTTTTTGCAAATTGAGATTTTATTTGTTTAGCATCACCTTTAAAAATTTTTTCTACATCATTAACAAGTTTGCTATATTCTTCTTTGCTAATTTTGCCACCACATGGACCACTGCAACGCTTAAGATGATAATTAAAGCATGGTTTATTTCCAGCTTCGACCTCTTTATCACTGCAAGTACGTAATAGAAATGCTTTCTGAATAGTTTTTATCGTCCTGTTTATAGCGCCTGCATTAGGGAAGGGGCCATAGTAATGTCCAGGCCTTTTTCTTGCGCCTCTATGCTTTTCAAGGCGCGGAAAATCATGATCGGTTGAAATGAAAATATATGGAAAGGATTTATCATCCCTCATTAATATATTGTATTTTGGTTTATGTAGTTTAATTAAATTTACTTCTAATAGAAGAGCATTTTCTTCGTTATCTGTTGTTGTAAACTCAACTTCATGAATCAAATTCACCATTTTTTCTATACGCTTGTTTTCAATGTTTTTACTTGCGTAGCTTTTAACTCTTTTAGATAAATTTTTTGCCTTTCCCACATAAATAATATCTTTATTTTTATCCAGCATTCGGTAAACCCCGGGCTTATTCGGAATAGTTCTTACTGTATCTTTTATTATTTCTTTTCCAATTTTCATGTGCTTATATTCTAAATATTAAATTATATAATTTTATTACAAAAAAATTCTATTTTAAACCTGTGGATAACTTTGTTGAAAAGTAATGCTTTATAGAAATAAAATTAAAAAAATTATACATAATATATCGTTATCAATTTATCATATCAAATAAGTATTTGAATCTATTATATTAAATTATAATTTAATTGCACTATACAAATTTTTAATTCAAAAATGAGTAATTAATATTAAAAAAACCATGTTGTGAACAAATTAAGATTTTTTAGATATTATTCTTAAGTTATTGATTCAACTTATTTTTACTATTCGACGAATTTTTTATCCTTTGGTTCTTCCCATTTAAGGTGCTCTCCTCCATCTAGAACTATCATCT
>Ga0208277_1000593_pt1 | contig 21163 bp, 20 predicted proteins | sample ETNtaG_5_FD_185782 | JGI IMG/M metagenome (GOLD analysis project Ga0208277, IMG submission 185782) | Marine microbial and viral communities from oxygen minimum zone, Eastern Pacific Ocean - ETNP201406SV205 (SPAdes) (version 2) | ecosystem: Environmental > Aquatic > Marine > Oceanic ...
GCTACTGGAAAAAATTGAAAATGATGATGATGTTCAAAATGTATTTCACAATATGAAATAGCCTAGTCTACCCTAAAGCTATTTTTTTCAACTTTACCTACCACCCCACTAAAAAACCCTTCTATGTATTCAAAGTCCTTCTTAATATCTTCACTTGGGTAAAAGGGGTCAGAAATAAAACTTTTTTTGTTTTTATAGTCCATAGTAATCATTATGATCGGGACTTCTGCAGTTTTAGCTATATAATAAAAACCTGTTTTAAATTTTTTAACACTAGCTCTAGTTCCTTCTGGAGATAAGGATATTCTAAACTCTTTCTTTTTATCAAATAGGTTCGCAATGTACTGAACAAGATTGTTTTTTGAAGATCTGTTAACAGGAATTCCACCATAATATTTTAAAAAAAGAGAGGTTGGAAAGACAAATAACTCTTCTTTCGCTAAAAAATTTGACTTAAACCCAATTGCACCCTTTACAAATAAACCTAAAAAAAGATCAAACCAATGGGTATGGGGAGCAGAGATTAATACTGCCTTTTTAACCTTATCCTTTGAAAGGTTTCTGTTACCAGTAATCTTCCAACCTAATAGATAGATCAAGATTAATTTAGATAGAGCCTTTTTCATTTATCATTTTTCTTGCCATTTCTAAATCTTCTAAAGTATCAATACCGATAAATTTTTCGTCAGATTCAATCATTTTTACAGCTATCCCGTTTTCAACCATACGAAGTGCTTCAATCTTTTCTGCAGTTTCCAAGACTCCAATTTTTAAATTTGAAAATTTTGTTAAAAAACTTTTTCTAAAAGCATAAACACCAACATGCTTGAAGTAATTTACCGAAGAATCGTTTCTTTTAAACGGAATTATACTTCTAGAAAAATATATTGCATTTTGATTTCCGTCTGTTATTACTTTGACATTATTGGGGTTTTCTACATCATTATTACTTGTAAACCTTGACATTACAGAAACAACATTTATTGATTTCTCATCATCCTCAAGAAATTTATCTATAATTAATTTTAATGTTTTTGAATTTATAAAGGGTTCGTCACCTTGAATATTGATAATAATTTCTGAATTAATTTCATCAGAAACATCGGCAATCCTATCTGTTCCAGTTTCATATTCCTTGTTTTTAAATATGTAATTAACATCGTATTTATTTAATTCTTCTTTAATTAGTTTACTATTAGTAACTACGATTACATCATTAAATAAATTTGATTTCAACGCAGACTCATAAGTCCTAATTATGAGAGATTTACCGCAAATATCCATCAGTAATTTATTGGGAAGCCTACTTGAATCAAGTCTTGCTGGAATAACTGCTGTTATATTCATAAATTAAATGTAATGGGTTAATTTTTATAAATCAAAAAATTCTTCACTAAATCCTATTAAATGTAATTTATTTTTTGCCCTAGTCATTGCTGTATATAACCATCTGAAAAAATCCTCATCCATCCCATTTGGCAAATAAGGAAATTCTAAAAAAATTGAATCCCATTGACCACCTTGGGACTTATGACATGTAAACGAATATGCAAATTTAACCTGTAAAGCATTAAAGTACTTATTTTTTTTAACACTTAAATGTCTTTTATATTTTGTTTTTATATCCATATAATCTTTAAGTATCTCTTGATATAAGTTGGTGGTTTCTGAATATTCTAAAGAAGAGGTGTTGATATCTAATGTATCCAGAATTAATACTGTTTCAAACGACTTTATTTTTGGATAGTCAACCATTGTTATTTTAACCTCCGCAAAACGATAGCCATACAGTTTCTTGATACTGTAAATTTCTTCAATTTTAATGATATCTCCATTGGCAATAAAACCTAAATCCCTTTTATTATTTAACCAATGATAATTGTTCTTTACTACCATTAGTAGATCTCCAACGGTAATTATATTTTCGTTCATTAAAATTCTTTCCCTGATGTTTTTATTGTAGATATTAGCTCTTTTATTTGATCTTACTATAACTGCTGTCTCCTCTATTCCAAACGAATTATATGAGTCATTGAGTAAATTCATTAAATCTTCTCCATCCTCTACTCTAATCAGGTCTTTAAACCCAGAGATTTTAAAATTTATATTATCAAATAGGTTTGATTCAATTTTATTTCTAATTGATGTAGCGTAAGAAAGAATCCCGGAATTTAAATCTTGTCTTACTACATCTGTAAGCTCCACAGATTCTATCTTTTTATCATACTCTTTTTCAAGGTATTCATCATTTAAGGAGTATGAAATGTTAGATTTTATTGGGGGTAATTGTGCAGAATCTCCAACAATCAAAAGCTTACACTTAAATCCGGAATAAACATATTGAATAATATTATCTAAAAGAGACTGGGAAAAAAGACCAATACTCTCAGATCTATTAGTTCCAATCATGGAGGCTTCGTCAACGATAAATAAAGTATTTTTATGTTTATTAACCTTTAATGAAAAGTCAAGGTTGCCGGAAAAATTACTTTTTGCGTAAAATATTTCTTTGTGAATTGTAAATGCTTCTTTTTCACAATATCCAGAAAGAACTTTTGCAGATCTACCAGTTGGGGCAAGTAATATTACAGATTTTTTAATTTTCCATAAGTTTTTTACAACATTCGATATTATAAATGTTTTTCCTGTTCCAGCGTAACCTGTTAAAACAAAAATTGATTCGTTTTTTTTATCAGAAATAAACGAACATATTTCCTTTACTGCTGTTTCTTGATTACTGTTTAAAGTATTGGAGGGAGTATTAATAATGATTGAGCTTAGAGATTCCTCCATTTAACCTAAAATAATTGAATATCAAATATATAAATGTTTTTGTTCTCATAGATTTTTACAAATAAAAAAAAATTGTAGTTTTGCTTATCTTACAATTAAAATCTCCATGATGATGAAATTTTTCCTTTTTCTTTCTATTCCAATAGCGATAGGAATTGTTATTTATATTAGAACATATATGCAAGATAAACACAAACCCTATGTGTTGGGAGTATTATGGTTTTTTATATTGATTTTTAGTTATTTGTTATTTTCATCAATTAATAGTGAAATTAAATTTGATCAGATTAAAAACGACAGATATCAGTTAGTAATAAAAAATCTAAAAGACATTAGAGATTCTCAGTTAGCTCACAGAAATGTTAAGGGAATATTTCAAAATAATTGGGACAGTCTTGTAAAGTTTGTTGAGGTTGACTCTTTTACAATAACTCAAAGAAGAGATTCTAGTGTTCTGGATAAAGAAATGACTAAAAGATATGGAGGCGTTAAAACTTATAAAGACATCGTAATTGTTGACACTTTAGGATTTGTTTCAGTTAAGGATTCATTATTTGGTTTTGACAATAGGTATGAAAACATGATGTTTGTTCCATTTTCAGAAGATAAGGATACAAAATTTGACTTAAATGCTGGCTTTTTAAATCAAAATGGTATTAATATTCCTGTTTTTGAAGCCAAAGTAAAAAAGAGAGTAATATTATATGATCAAGCGATAAATCTTGTATTAAAAGAAAATCAAGTTCAATCAGTTGATGGGGTTAATGGTTCCTTTTTGAAGATTGGATCCATGAACGAGGTTAATACTAACGGAAATTGGCCAAAAAACTACTCTAAAGACAAATAAACACGCAATTATAATTATAACAATATGCTTACCATTCACATTAATGATAATTGGTTAGTATTTTGTATGTTTTCAGAGAATAAATTAATTGAGTTAAATAAGATTAATTTTTTAGAAAAAAAATCGCCGACCTTTTTATTAAAAAGTATTAAAAAGTATTTTAAAAATTCTTCAGAAAAATTATCTGATTTAGAAAATGTTAAATTGGTATACTACAACACAAATTCTACATTAGTTCCAACAGACCTTTTTGATGAAAAAAACTCACTTAATTTCTTAAAATTTAATGCAAAAATTCAAGTTGATGATTTTACAGCTAATGATTCACTAATCGATAATGAAATTAAAAACATTTATGTGCCGTATGTTAATATAAATAATTACATATTTGAAAAATTTAATTCCTTTGAATACCATCACTACTCTACAATATTAATTGAAGAACTTAAGAAGAGACTTAACAGTAACTTTAGTAAAGCCGTATTTTTAAATATTGGAGATAAAAATATTGATATTACTCATTTTAACAACGGTAAGATTATATTTTATAACTCCTTCGAATTTTCGAATAACGATGATATTTTATATTATCTTCTTTACTGTTTAAATGAACTAAATTTAGATACAAAAAAAATATTAGTTTCATGTACAGGGCAAATAACAATTGAATCCGCTTTGTATGAGCTTTTATACACATATATACAAAATATAGAAATTTTGGATTTTGAGTTGAGCGATAATGATCAGTACAATAAAATACTTAACTCAAACATTTTATTAAATCTCTATAAATGAGAATTATTTCAGGAGAATTTGGTGGATTAAGAATAAATATTCCTAAAAACTTACCCATTCGCCCAACTACTGACATGGCTAAGGAGGGTGTTTTTAACACTTTAAATAACTTAATAAATTTAGAATCGACAAATGTATTGGATTTATTTTCAGGTTCAGGATCATTAGGGATAGAATGTTACTCAAGAGGCTCTAAAAATATCACTTTTGTTGAAAAGAATAAAAAGTGTGTCAAGCAACTATACAGCACAACTAAATCTCTTAATATTCGTGCTGAAATAATTTTAAATGATGTTTTTAAATACATCAAAAAAACATCAAAGAAGTTTGATTTAGTTTTTGCCGATCCGCCGTATGATTTTAGTGAACAAGATTATCTTTCATTGATTAAAGAGATTCAAAAAAATATTTTAAGAAATCAAGAAAGTATTTTAGTGTTAGAACATTTTAAAAAGAAAACATTTAGGGAAATTCAAGGATTTATGTTTTTAAAAAATTACGGAGATTGTTCATTTAGCTTTATAAATCAAAAAAGCGGGTAAAACCCGCTTTTAAGTGAATCTATAAGCCGAATTCTGTACTCATTAAGAGTTCTTGTCATTTATCTTGATATATGATTACTCATACATTCTAGCTGCCTACCCTCCAACATTGAACGTACAATTCTCAAAAGCTGGTTTACATGGCATTTCACCACACAGAGTTTACCTGATTTCACTACAGCATTACCTGTACATTCTTTCTGTTGCACTTTTCCTAACCTTTCGGCCGATGGCTGTTAGCCACTGTGTTGTACTATGGTGTTCGGACTTTCCTCTATTAATAGCGACAAGACGATTCAATTAGCAAAAATAGATAATTGTTAATATAAATCAATAATAATGCAATTTTATTGATTATTTAATCTTATCAATTTCCTATATTTAGTAATCTATCTATTTAACGATATTTGGTTTTATCATATGAGTAATTTTATAATTTCTGCAAGAAAATACAGACCTGTAAACTTTGATGATGTAATCGGTCAAAAGGTAATCACTAATACCTTGAAGGAAGCTATAAAAAACAATAAATTGGCTCAGGCATTATTATTTACGGGTCCAAGAGGTGTCGGTAAAACAAGTTGTGCGAGAATAGTTGCTAGAGAACTAAACAATTTTGAGATTAGTGATGATAATTCTTATAATATTTTTGAACTAGATGCTGCATCAAACAATGGTGTTGAAGGAATACGAAATTTAATTGAACAAACCAGAATTCCTCCACAAACAGGTAAATTTAAAGTTTACATCATTGATGAGGTTCATATGCTGTCATCTGGTGCTTTTAATGCTTTTTTAAAAACTTTAGAAGAACCACCTGCACATTGTGTGTTTATATTGGCTACAACAGAAAAACATAAAATTATTCCAACAATTTTATCAAGATGTCAAATTTACAATTTCAAAAGAATAACGAATGAAGGGATTGTAGATCATTTAAAAAACATATGTCAACTTGAAAAAATAAAGTTTGAAGATAATGCTCTCATACAAATCGCAAATAAAAGTGATGGAGCTATGAGAGATGCATTGCAATTATTTGACAAAGTTGTTGGAGTTAATAAAGAATTGACTTCCAAATTAGTAAGTGAGAACTTGAATACCGTTGATTTTGAAACATATATCAAATTATTTGAATTCATTAACAACAATGACATTCCTAATTTAATTGTTGAAATTAATAGTGTTCTAGATAATGGTATTTCTGGAGATATCTTTATTTCAGGTTTATCCTCATTTTTCAGAGATGTACTAGTTTGCAAAAACAAACTATCTCAAAATCTAGTGAATTACAATGAAGCTAATTTTAAGTTACTGTTAGATGTTTCAAGTAAAGTGGATTACAATTATTTAATTGAATACATGAATATTTTGAATGATGCTGAAATAAACTTTCAAAAAAGCATAAATCAGAAGCTTTTAATTGAATTAACAATGCTAAAAATCGTCTCATTAGAATATAATGAGGAAAAAAAAAAGTTTAAATATAAACTAATACCGACATTTCGTTTTCAAGAACAAGTTTTTCTACAAGACAGCAATAATGCTCAAGAGCAAAAGAAGAAAACCCCTCTTGCAAATATTAAAATTGAAAATTTTAAAACATCAACTCTTTCTCTAAAAAGTATTCAAAAAAATAAAGAAATTGAATCAGAATCTGAAGTTCAAGATGATCATTTTGAGGAAAAATTGGTTACAATTGAAGATGTTCTAGAATTATGGGATGAATATATACAGATTCAAGAAGATAAGGGTAGATACAATATCGCCTCTATTCTTCGAATTTCTACCCCAACTCTAAAGGAAAATCATATTCATTATAAAGTTTCTAATAATACTTCTGCACTTGAAATTGATTTGGAAAAACATCAATTAGTTCAGTTTTTAAGAAATAGATTAAAAGCTAAAATTGAATTAATACTGACTACTGACAAAACCATTGACAAAAAGCTAACCTATACAAATAAAGACAAATACAATCTTTTAAGAGAAAAGAATCCTTTGATTGAGGAATTAAAGAACACCTTTAAATTATCCATTTAATAATTGACCATAATCATTAATTGTGTCTATATTTCTAATAATCCCATCAGCTAAACCAATTCTCGGGACAATAAAACTTTTAGATTTGCATTTTGACATGGCTAATAAGTAAATTTTAATTGCAGGAATAATTACATCTGCTCTATCAGGGTTAAGCTGAAGATCAGCAACTCTTTGGTTAAAATTTAAATTTTTAATTAAATTTTCAATTCCTGTAAGCTCATTGTAATCTATTATTTCGGTCGTCTTCTTATTAGATATTTTTAATATTTTACTTGCATTCCCGCCCGATCCAATAACAATAATATTTTGTTTACCAACTGTGTTTTCAACTATCCAGTTTTCAAAAGAAATCCATTCATTTTTATCAATATTATTTTTTAAAGCTCTAACAGTTCCAATTTTAAAAGATTTAGATTTAACAATTTTATCATCAATAATAATATTCAATTCAGTACTACCTCCTCCCACATCAACATATAAGTAATGATTTGAAAAGTTTAGTTTAGAATTAAGAAAAACATTAGCTATTATAGTTGCTTCATCCTTTCCAGAAATTATGTCAATTAAAATATCATGACTTTTAAAAATATCATCAATAATTTTAGATGAATTTAAAGCCTCACGCATAGCGGAAGTTGCTACTGCCTTAAAAGCATCTACTTTATGTAAAATCATTAGTAATTTAAAGGCTTTTAAAGCTTCACCGAGTTTTTTTATACTTTTCTTTGATAGTTTGCCCTTTGAAAAAACATCTTCTCCTAGTCTTAGAGGAACTCTTACAAGGCTAATTTTCTTATATAAGATATCATTAGGCCTTTTTATAACACTCGAAATTAATAGCCTAACAGCATTTGAACCGATATCAATGGCAGCAAGCTTTCTAATAGTATTCATAATTATGGGCTTAATCGATCAATTTTCCATTTTTTATCAATTAAACTGTAACGGATTCTATCATGTAATCTATTATCTCCTCCTTGCCAAAATTCATATTCAATGGGTTTTACAAGAAAACCTCCCCAATTAACTGGTCTCTTGATTTCTTTGTTTGAAAATTCTTTAGTAAGTTTTTTAAATCTTTGCTCTAAAATAACTCTAGAGTCAATTACAGAGCTTTGATTTGAAGAAACAAGGGCACCAATCTTACTCCCTTTTGGTCGTGAGTTAAAATATTCATCACTAATTTTATTTGATGTTTTATCTGCGTAACCTTTAATAATAACCTGCCTCTCTAATTGTTCCCAAAAAAAAGATATAGAAACTTTATTATTATCAGAAATAGAAACAGATTTTTCACTGTTGTAGTTTGTAAAAAAAATAAAACCTTCATCAGAGTAGAATTTAAGTAATACAACTCTTCCTTTAGGGAACCCTTTGTTATCTATTGTTGATAATGTCATTGCATTTGGTTCGAAATCACCTTTAATAGAAGTCGCATCATTAAACCAATTATCAAACAAATTCATAGGAGATTCTGGAACAGAATCTTCATTAATAATATTTTTTGAATATGATTTTCTAAAATTACTAATATCTCTTTGCATGGTTCAAATTTAAAAAATAAATAACCTACTTTATTAAATAACTATCTTTTTACCTTCCTCCGAAAGCATTACGTCATTAAAAAATTCTTTTGTTTCATTAAAAAATTCTTGAATATCATCATATCTAGATGAAAAGTGACCAATTAATAATTTTTTTACTTGTGCTTTTTGCGCTAATATTCCAGCATCTTTAGTAGTTGAATGAAATGTTGATATGGCCTTATCCTGATGTCTTTGTAAAAAAGTGGTTTCACAATATAATAAATCAACTCCCTTGATTGTATCAATTATAGATTCACAAAAAGAAGTATCACTACAATATGCGTATGATTTTGATTTATCTCCTTCTTTTGTGACATCAAGATAACTCACCTCATTCCCGTTTTCGTCAATGACATTCAAACCTTTTGTAAATTTATTATAGTAAATTTTATCAATTTTTTTATCCTTTAATTTATCTATTAAAAGTTTTCTTTTCTTTGGTTGCTCTTTAATCAGAAAACCGTTAGTGTAAATTGAATGTTTTAATGGGATAGTTTGAACGATATATGATGGGCATTCAAATATTCTTGTTGATTTTTCTGATTTTAGCCCATTTAATTTTAATTCATAACTAAATTTCATTTTTGCATGCTTTATATGAGCTTGAACAATTCTTAAAACTGAAACAGGACAAAATATTTCTAACTTTTTATCTCTCTTTAGTAACGATAAGGTGGTTAGCAAGCCCATCAACCCAAAGAAATGGTCTCCATGAGCATGTGATATTAATATAATTTCAATATTTGAGAGTTTTATTTTATTTCTTCTCAGCTGAAACTGTACTCCTTCACAACAATCAATTAAAATATTTTTATTTCCCACCTGCAATACATGTGAGGAGGAAAATTGGTTAAGCTTTGGGATTGCACCTTGCGAACCAAGTATTGTTAAATTCAATGATTTATATTTTTTTTTGCTAATAGATATATAACTGCCATTCTAATCGCTACTCCATTCTCTACTTGATTTAAAATAATAGAATTATCAGAATCTGCTACTTCGCTAGTTATTTCCACACCTCTGTTAATCGGCCCTGGATGCATTATTATAATTTTCTTGTTTAATTTATTTAATCTCTCCTTCGTAAGACCATAATACCTCTTATATTCTCTAACCGACGGAAAGTAACTTTCAGACATTCTTTCATTTTGAAGTCTTAACATATTTGCAACATCACACCATTCTAGAGCTTTATCAAGATTATTTTCAACTTTTACACCTAATTCTTTAATATATTTAGGAAGTAAGGTGTTGGGTCCACAGACAGAAACATTGGCCCCTTGTAATTGGAGTGCAAAAATATTTGACAAGGCTACTCTACTGTGAAGAATATCACCAACTATAAGTATATTTCTATTTTTTAAATCACCTAAGTTCTCCCGCATTGAGTAAGAATCAAGTAAAGCTTGAGTGGGATGTTCATGGGCTCCATCACCAGCATTTATGATTGTAGAATTTACCTTTTTAGATAATAAATGAGGTGCACCTGGATTTGAATGCCTTATCACAATCATATCGACTTTCATGGCTAGGATATTATTTACGGTATCAATCAGTGATTCACCCTTTTTTAATGATGATTGAGATGATGAAAAATTTAATACATCAGCGGATAATCTTTTTTGAGCGAGTTCAAATGATAATTTTGTTCTTGTTGAATTTTCAAAAAATAAATTAGCAATTGTAATATCTCTTAACGAAGGAACTTTTTTAATTGGCCTATTAATTACTTCTTTGAAATTATCTGCGGTCTTAAAAATGAGTTCTAAATCGTTTAGATTTAGATATTTAATTCCTAATAAATGATCAACGCTTAAGCTATCCATTTTCTATATTTTCTAAATAAATATAATTCCCAAATTTTTTATTATTCCAACCAACATTCACTTTTTGATCTTCATACACGTCTACCTGAATACCTTTATAATCTGGTTGAATGGGTAACTCCCTACTGAATCTTCTATCAACTAAAACTAATAATTCTATAGTTTTTGGTCTTCCGAAAGTTTCAATGGCGGTTAAAGCCGCTCTAATTGTTCTTCCAGTATACAAAACATCATCAATAAATACAACGTGTTTATCCTCAACTAGTAATTTAAATTCGGTTTTATTTGGAATTAAAACATCTTCACTTCTTCTAAAGTCATCTCTAAAAAAAGTTATATCAAGGTATCCAAAGTTAATATTTGGCAAATTGTATTTTTCACTTAGAATATTAACGATTTTATCACATAACTCTATTCCTCTAGGCTGTAGTCCAACTAGAACTGTATTTTTAAAATCACTGTGATTTTCGGTAAGTTGGCAAGCAAGTCTATCTAGAGAAATCTCTAACTGTTTTTCGTTTAGTAATATACTTTTACCCATTATGTATTTAATAATACATTTAATTTAAAAAAAAAGCCTTTCAATTGAAAGGCTTTTATTATTATTTTCCATCCATTTTATCCTTGAGTTCCTGCAATTGCTCATTTGCATCTCCAAGTGTATTTTTAGATGATTCTTTATCCTCCTTCATTTTTTTAGTCATTACTTTCTTATTCATTTCTTCAACATCTCTGAAGGTTTGAGTATGAGATAACACAACTCTTTTGGTGTCTTTGTTAAACTCTATAACTTTTAGGTCAACAACTTCACCTTTTTGAAGTTTACTACCATCATCCTTTATCATATGTCTAGAAGGAATAAATGCAATTACATCCTCATTAAATTGAACTGTAGCACCTTTAGGTACAATCTCTGTAACTTCTGAGTTATGAATAGAATCTAAAGAGAATTCAGATTCGTATTTGTTCCATGGATTTTCAGATAACTGTTTATGTCCTAGACTTAACTTTCTGTTGTCAACATCTAATTCTAACACAACCACTTCAATGTTCTCTCCAGTATTACAGAATTCTCTTGGGTGTTTAATTTTCTTTGTCCATGAAAGATCAGAAATATAGATTAATCCATCAACACCTTCTTCAAGTTCAACAAACACACCAAAGTTAGTGAAGTTTCTAACTATACCTTTATGTTTTGAATCAACAGGGTATTTTTTAGTTATGTCAGTCCATGGATCGGGTGTTAACTGCTTAACACCAAGAGACATTTTTCTCTCTTCTCTGTCAAAGGTTAAAATTTTTGCCTCAATTTGATCACCTACATTAAAGAAGTCTTGAGCAGATCTTAAATGAGTAGACCATGACATTTCTGACACATGTATAAGACCTTCTACTCCTTCAGAAATTTCTACAAAAGCTCCGTAATCAGCAATAACAACAACCTTTCCTTTTACAACATCTCCAACTTTTACGTCGTCAGCTAAGGCCTCCCATGGATGTTTGCTTAATTGTTTTAATCCCAGCTGAATTCTTGATTTATCTTCATCAAAATCAAGAATAACAACTTTTATTTGTTCATCCAGCTCGACTATTTCATTTGGATGATTAATTCTTGACCATGATAAATCTGTAATGTGAATCAACCCATCAACTCCACCTAAATCCATAAATACACCATATGAAGTTATATTTTTAACAACTCCTTCTAAAATTTGACCTTTTTCAAGTTGCTTTATAATTTCTTTTTTCTGCAGCTCGATATCAGCTTCAATAAGGGCTTTATGTGAAACAACCACGTTTTTAAATTCATGATTAATCTTAACAACTTTAAATTCCATTGTCTTATTTACATACTGATCGTAATCTCTAATTGGTTTTACATCAATCTGTGAGCCAGGTAAGAATGCTTCGATTCCAAAAACATCAACAATCATTCCTCCTTTTGTTCTACATTTTACAAAACCATTAACAATTTCACCAGTATCGTGAGCATTATTAACTCTTTCCCAAGCTTTAATTACTCTTGCTTTTCTATGTGATAAAATTAGCTGACCAGTGGCATCTTCTCTAATATCAATTAAAACTTCAACCTTATCTCCAACAGATAAATTTGGGTTATATCTAAATTCGTTTAGAGAGATGACTCCTTCCGATTTGGCATTGATATCTATAATAGCTTCTCTTTCTGTCATATGAACAACAGTACCTTCAACAACATTGTTAGTAAGAGTTTCTACAAAATTTTCTTCAACTAATTTTTCAAATTCTTTTATTTGCTTATCATCAACCTGGTCAATTCCCTCTTCGTAATTGTGCCAATCAAATTTTGATAGATCAACTTTTTCTTCAGTTGACTCGGCTTTTTCAGTTGATATAGTTTCTTCTTGAATTTCAGTTACAATTTCAGTAGTTTCTTCGTTTGTAACTTTTACATCTACTTGTTCGTTTGAGGTTTCTAAAGTAGATTCTTTTTTTTCTGCTTTTTTTGGCATGATAAAAAATTTGTATTCCAAAATTTTCTACTGATTTAACACACAAACCTTGGAAGGCATTTACATTAAATTAAGCATTTGCTTCAGTATTAGGTGACAAAATGCACGCGAAAATAAAAAATATTATGATAAAAACCTTACGTTAAATATTAATTATTTAATTTTTCTTTAATTAAGGAAGAGATTTTAAGTAATTGATCTTCAATACTTAAAAAACTGTTATCTATCACAACCGCATCCTTTTGGATAATCAAAGGGGAATCTTTTCTAGTGGAGTCTAGGTTGTCTCTATATGTTATGTTTTCTAATACTTCATGAAATTCTACTTTTTCACCAGAATCAACCATTTCATTGTATCTTCTTTTCGCTCGAACCTCAGGGGAAGCTGTTAAGAAAAGCTTAAGATCAGCATCTGGAAAAACAACAGAGCCAATGTCTCTACCATCCATTACTACACCCTTATTTCTGTCAATATTTCTCTGAAGTTTTACCATTTCCTTTCTAATTTTAGGAATTGCCGCTACAACACTTACTTTTTGAGACACCTTTAAGCTTTTAATTTCATTTTCAATATTTCGATCATTTAAAAAAATTTCGGAAATTAAATTTTTATTAAACTTAAAATGAATTTTGTTATTATTTAATAAGTTGATAAACTGATCTATATTATTATCAATTAACTCCATTAAATTATTTTCCACAGCATATAATGTAACTGCTCTGTACATTGAACCTGAATTTATATATGTATAACCTAATGAAACCGCCAATTCCTTAGCAATCGAACTCTTTCCAGTTGATGCATGTCCGTCAATAGCTATAGTTAGTTTTTTCATTAGTTTAAATCAATTTGAAGTCCTACATAATTAACATTTGACGCACTAGAGTATCTTGCATGACTATAATTGAAACGAAGTTTATTAAATTTCATTCCAAATCCAAAAGATACTCCCGAAAAGTTTCTTTGTTCAAGAATTTTAAGTTCTTCAGACCTCCTAAAACTGTATCCTAACTGAAGCGAAAATATGGATTCTGGGAATATTTCCACACCGATGATTGCGTGCCTCAATAGTTCATTAATGAACGATATATTCTCTTCCGTAACATTTCCATCAAGATCAGTTATTATTCTTGAAGGGTTTGATAAGCCTATTGGCCACTTTTGTATATTTTCCAGGGTTAAATGCCATTTAATTGGTGCATTATCAAGTCTTTGAGAAAATCCAAGGTTAACTTCAAAAGGTAATGATTCTCTTACTTCATCATATGCCTTAATTTGAAAACCAATATTTCTAAAAACTAAGGACATATTAATATCATTTTCATCTGTATAGAATAGAGCAAAATCAGCAGCCAAACCATAAGAATTATATTGTTCAAAGGTTGAGGTTATAAATTTTAAATTTGCTCCGATTCGAATGGGTAAATTCTTTATGTTATTTGCATATCCAACCGAAAGAACAGATTCATTCCCTGTAAATTCTGAGGTGAAATTCCCATACTCATCGTATCCCATAAAATCTCCATAATTTATATATGAAAAACCAAAATGAATTGTATTCCCTCTATTATCAAGAGTGTATGCATAAGAAAGTGAACCAAAAGAAATATCTGAAAAATAGCTGAAATAGTTTACACTTAAAATATTATCCATTTCAGGGTTAATTGTCGATGGATTATACATACCTGAAGTAACATCAGAACCAAAATTAGTGATTGTTTTTCCACCGAGCGCTAATTGTCTTGGTGAGGTAGATATATTTAAAAATTGATAAGTAGATTCTCCCGCTGATTGGCTGTAGACATTATCTAAAAAAACTGTACTTAAAATTAAAATTAATAAAACTGTTCTTTTTAAATACATAAATTCAAAACTACAATAAAACTAATTTATTATAAATTTTTATGATTTTTAACCTTTTGATTGGTCAGCGCTAATCTAATTACTTCACTCATTTCTGAAACATAATGGAATTTTAGCCCTTTAATATATTTTTTATTAATCTCATTTACATCAGGTTCATTCTGTTTACACAAGATAATCTCTTTAATTTTAGCTCTTTTTGCTGCTAGTATTTTTTCTTTAATCCCTCCCACTGGAAGCACCTTACCCCTTAATGTAATTTCACCCGTCATTGCCATCCTCGACTTGATCCTTTTTTGGGTAAATAAAGAAACTAATGAAGTTAACATGGCAATTCCGGCACTAGGTCCATCTTTGGGGGTTGCTCCCTCGGGAACATGAATGTGAATATTGTATTTGTTAAAAATTTCTGAATTTATATTAAATTTAGTAGAGTATGATTTAATATATTCCAAAGCGATTTTGGCAGATTCTGTCATGACTTTACCTAGGTTACCAGTGATTGACAACTTTCCCTTTCCTTCTGTCAAAATTGATTCAATAAATAATATGTCACCTCCTACTCTAGTCCAAGCTAATCCAGTAACAACTCCAGCAATTTCATTAGACTCATACTCATCCCTTAGAAGCTTTGAAGGACCCAGTATAGTAGTCATATCGTCTAAACTTATATTCGTATCGTATTTTACATCAGTTGCAATATTTTTAGCGCAATTTCTAACGATTTTAGCTATATTTTTTTCCAATCCTCTCACTCCGGATTCTCTTGTGTAACCTTCGATTAGTTTCTCCATAACCTTATTGCTTATTTTTATTTGGTTTGGAATTAAGCCGTGTTCTTTTATCTGTTTCGGTAATAAAAATCTTTTTCCAATTTGAATTTTATCCTCGGTTGTATAACCACTAACATTTATAATTTCCATTCTATCTAGCAGAGCAGGTTGAATATTAGAAAGATTATTAGAGGTCGCAACAAACATTACCTTAGACAGATCGAACCCCTTTTCTAAATAATTATCATAAAATTCATTATTTTGTTCTGGGTCCAAAACTTCAAGCATTGCCGATGACGGATCTCCTACGTTTGAAGATGTTAATTTATCAATTTCGTCAAGAACAAACACAGGATTTGAAGTGTTTGCTTTCTTTATATTTTGAATAATTCTTCCAGGCATTGCACCAATATATGTTTTTCTATGTCCTCTGATCTCCGCTTCATCTCTTAGACCACCTAAGGATATCCTTACATACTTTCTTCCAATAGCTTCTGCGATTGATTTACCAAGTGAGGTTTTTCCAACCCCAGGAGGTCCTTGAAGGCATAAAATCGGAGACTTCATGTCTTTACGCAACTTTAGTACCGCTAGATATTCAATAATTCTTTTTTTAACATCTTCCAAACCGAAATGATCTCTATTTAAGATTTTATTTGCTTTAATTAAATCAAACTTATCTTTTGAAAATTCATTCCAGGGAAGATCTAGTAATAGATCCAAATAATTTCTTTGAACAGAATACTCAGAAACCTGAGGGTTCATTCTCTGAAGCTTTGATAGTTCTTTTTCAAAATGATTTTTAATTTCTTTATTCCACTTTTTTCCTTTAGCTCTCTTTTTCATTTCATCAATTTCAGAATCATGACTGACCCCGCCAAGTTCTTCTTGAATGGTTTTCATTTGTTGATGAAGGAAATATTCTCTTTGTTGTTGACTTAAATCATTTTGAACTTTAGATTGAATGTCATTTTTAATTTTTAATTTTTTAAACTCAACGTTCATATGCTTTAATGTTTTTAAAGCTCTTTTTTGTAAGTCATTAATTTCGAGTAAAGCTTGTTTTTCTTTAACAGGAAGATTTAAATTAGATGACACAAAGTTTATTAAGAACGATTTACTTTCTATGTTTTTGATAGCAAATGAGGCTTCAGATGGAATATTTGGATTTCTTTTAATTATTTCTAGTGATAAGTCTTTTATAGAGTCAATAGTAGCACTAAACTTTGAGTTTGCGTTTCCTGGATTTTCTTCGGGATAATCCTTTATATTAGATGTAATGTAGGGAGATTCTGAAATAACTCTCTCAATCTCAAATCTCTTCTTTCCTTGAATAATAACTGTGGTGTTACCGTCTGGCATCTGAAGAACTTTTAAAATCTTTGCAACTGTTCCAATAGTATAAATATCATTTACTTTTGGATCTTCAACACTTTCATCTTTTTGTGCAACTACACCAATTAATTTATTAAAATTATTAGCGTCTTTTATAAGTTTAATAGACTTATCTCTTGAGGCTGTTATTGGAATTACAACACCCGGAAATAAAACTGTATTTCTCAGGGATAAAATAGGAAGCGTAGAGGGTAATTCTTCTTTACTAATCTCAATTTCATCTTCCGGCGTCATTAAAGGAATCAACTCTGAGTTTTCATCGATATCTTGAGCTGACAAATTGTCAATATTAAATAAATTTTTTTTAGACATATTAAATATATATTACAAAATGAATGAAATCTAATCTGGAAATAGAAATTAAAATCATCATTTATATAATATATATTTCAACTACTATGCCATTAAAATAATTAGCTTTTTGACATTTTAAACAGAAAATATATTGATGGAATAAACAATAATGCAAAAAGTAAAATAGCTAGCCTTATACTTCCCGTAAATATATCCATAGTTGCATATAATGATGTACCAATCACTATACTTAGTTTTTGTGAAACATCGTAAAAACTAAAATAGGAAGTTGAATACTTTTCATCTATCAGTTTAGAATATGTAGATCTTGAAAGAGATTGTATTCCTCCCATCCCTAAACCTATAAATCCTGCAGCACAATAGAATTCAAATGGTGTAGAAACAAAATAACCAAACAAACAAATTACAGCCCACAAAACATTTATCACTATTAACGTATTAATGTTTCCAAATCGATTAGATAATTTAGCTCCTAGATAAGCACCTGCAGCTGCCAATATTTGAATAACTATAATGGCTATTATTAGACCTGATTGCATAGTTTCCTCATTAGACCAACTAATTTCATTTAAATCTGCGCCAAAATAACTTGCCAGCAGAATAATAGTTTGAGTAGGTATGGTGAAAATGAAAAATGAGAGCAAAAATATTCTAAGTTTTTTATTTGTTTTTAACTGATTTAAAACATCAATTAACTGATTAAATCCACTCAATAATGTTTTGGATGAGTATAAATTTGTCTTTTTTATATTGTAGTAACTTTTCCCAGGTAAATGGTAAAAGGAATATTGACTAAAAACTAGCCACCAAATACCCACCAAAACAAATGAAATTTTAACGGCTTGAGTTTTTCCATCAATATTGAAATAATCAGGAAATTGAGTTAATAATAGGCAGAAAATTAGAAGTATGATGCTCCCAAGGTAACCTAAAGAATATCCCTTTGCACTAGTGATATCCTGTTCATCTACATTTGCAATATCAGGCAAATAAGAATTGTAAAAAACCAAGCTACCCCAAAAACCAACAACCGCGAAGAAATAATAAATCATTCCTAGATCAAAATTGTCTAAATCAAAAGTGTATAGTAAAATGCATGAAATTGCTCCAATGTAGCAGAAAATCTGCATAAATAATTTTTTATAGCCTGTATGATCTGCAATACCAGATAATATTGGAGAAATTACTGCTAAAATTATAAAAGTAAATGAAGAAACATAGCCAATGAACGCATCGTTTTCAATCGAATTGAGCCAAAGGAAATTAACTGGTTCTCCCTTTGTTATACTCTTGAAATAGATAGGAAATATTGCTGTAGAAATAACAAGTGGATAGACAGAATTTGCCCAGTCATAAAAGGCCCAAGCATTTAATAATTTTTTATCTCCTTTTTTATAAAGTCTCATTTAATTAAAATAAATTTGCAGTGTTATAAAGAGTTATTAATATAATAATATTTTAATCATTTATTTAACTTAATTATGATGAAAAATTACTTACTGTCATTTATTTTACTTTTTACAGCTACAACTAAACTTATATCTCAAAATAAATCATATTCAAAAGACAAAATAATGAGTGAAAAAAAAATAATTAAATCTGATAAGGAATGGAAAGAAATTCTAAGCGAAGAAGAATTTCATATTTTAAGAAATAAAGGTACAGAATACCCACACACAGGAAAATACAACCTTCATTTTGAGAATGGTGTTTATAATTGTAATGGCTGCAATACTCCATTATTTGAAAGTGATCAAAAATTTGAATCTGATTGTGGTTGGCCAAGTTTTGACGATGCGATAGAGGGTGCTGTGAAATATGTTGATGATTTTTCTCATAACATGGTAAGAACAGAAATTGTATGTGTTAAATGTGACGGTCATTTAGGTCATGTTTTTGATGATGGACCCACGGATACAGGTAAAAGGTATTGTGTAAATTCAATCAGTATAGATTTTAAAAAAAACCCAAATAAAAAATAATATATGAGTAATTATGATGTAATAGTTTTAGGAAGTGGTCCTGGGGGCTATGTTACTGCAATTAGAGCTTCTCAATTAGGCTTAAAAACTGCAGTTGTAGAAAAAGAAAGTTTAGGTGGAGTTTGTTTGAATTGGGGCTGTATTCCTACAAAAGCTTTATTAAAATCAGCACAGGTATTTGAATACTTAAATCACGCTGATGATTATGGGTTATCCGCTGATAATGTAACTCAAGATTTTAAAAAAATTATTGCAAGAAGCAGAAATGTCGCATCCGGAATGAGTAAAGGAGTTACTTTTTTAATGAAGAAAAATAAAATTGATGTACTTAAAGGATTCGGCAAAGTGAAAAAAAATAATATTGTTTCGGTGGATGGCAATGAATATACTGCCAAACATATAATTATAGCAACTGGTGCAAGATCTAGGATCCTACCCTCGATTGAGCAGGATGGAAAACAAATTATCGGTTATCGTGAAGCAATGACTTTAGAAAAACAACCAAAGAGCATTACAATTGTTGGCTCTGGTGCAATTGGAATTGAATTTGCATATTTCTATAACAGTATAGGTACTAATGTAACTGTTGTTGAATACTTACCAAATATTGTCCCTTTAGAAGACGGTGATATTTCAAAAGAATTAGAAAAATCGTTCAAAAAGAAGGGTATAAAAATTATGACATCATCTGAAGTAATGTCTGTTGAGAAAAACAAAAATAAAGTTATTGCACTGGTTAAAAATAATGGAGAAGAAATAAAGATTGAATCTGAAATCCTCCTTTCAGCAGTTGGAATTAAATCTAATATAGAAAATATCGGATTAGAAGAAGTTGGGATTGCAACAGATAAGGATAAAATCCTAGTTGATAAATATTATTCTACTAATATTCCTGGATACTATGCGATTGGTGATGTAGTAGCAGGTCCAGCTTTAGCTCATGTTGCTTCTGCTGAAGGAATACTATGTGTTGAAAAAATTGCTGGTCATAATGTTACTCCTATTGATTATGGAAATATCCCTGGATGCACATATTGTAGTCCTGAAATATCAAGTGTTGGATTAACCGAGAAACAAGCAATTGAAAAAGGTTATAAAATTAAAGTCGGAAAATTTCCGTTTTCTGCTTCTGGTAAAGCTAGCGCTTCAGGGACAAAAGAAGGATTTGTCAAGGTAATATTTGATGAAAAATATGGCGAATGGCTTGGATGTCATATGATTGGAGCTGGTGTTACAGATATGATAGCTGAAGCAGTATTGGGTAGAAAACTTGAAACAACAGGAACTGAAGTCTTAAAAGCTATTCATCCACATCCGACAATGTCAGAGGCTGTAATGGAAGCTGTTGCAGATGCATATGATGAGGTTATTCATCTTTAGTAAATGATTGAATTGCTAAATCATAAGATTTAAGTCCAAAACCACAAATAACCCCCTGAACATTTTTAGAAATCAGAGACTTATGTCTTATTTCCTCCCTAGAGTAAATATTGGAGATATGAACCTCTATCACCGGTGTTTCAATTGCAGATATCGCATCTGCAATTCCAACAGATGTATGTGTGTAAGCTGCTGCATTTAAAATTATGCCCGAATACGAAAAGCCTACTTCCTGTAACTTATCTATTATTTCACCTTCGATATTGGATTGATAGTAATCAATTTGAAAATCAGGATATGACTTTTTAAGCTCAATAAGATAGTTGTCGAAAGATACATCGCCATAAATACTAGTTTCTCTTTTCCCTAAAAGATTTAAATTTGGACCGTTTATGATGATAATATTTTTCATTTCGTAAATTTATTAAAATTAGAATATATTAGAACTATATGAACTGGAAAGATTCAATTAATGATTTTAAAGATTATTTAAGAATCGAAAGAGGTTTAAGCAACAACTCTGTTTT
>Ga0208277_1000594_pt1 | contig 21152 bp, 19 predicted proteins | sample ETNtaG_5_FD_185782 | JGI IMG/M metagenome (GOLD analysis project Ga0208277, IMG submission 185782) | Marine microbial and viral communities from oxygen minimum zone, Eastern Pacific Ocean - ETNP201406SV205 (SPAdes) (version 2) | ecosystem: Environmental > Aquatic > Marine > Oceanic ...
GGAGAGATTACTGGAATGAAAAATCAGTTAAAATCCCTGTGAAATTTGTCCTAATGGATGGAGACTTCGGGGAGGCGGTAGAATTACACTTTGGGTCAATGGCACCCGGCGGTTATGCATGGATGTTCCCAAAGCAAAGCGGTGCAAACATTGGATTAGGAATTCAGCGTAGTTTCGCAAAAGGAAAAAGTCTCAATCGATACACTGAGGAATTCACTTCAAAATACGATGGAGAAGTTACTTTCAATGGCGCAGGCTCCCTCCCTATGTCAGGCACGATAAAGAAATTTGTAAAAGGTAATTACATGCTTGTTGGCGACTCCGCAGGAATGGTACTTCCCTCGAATGGAGCAGGTATTACCATCGCAATGATTGGAGGGCGAATTGCGGGACAAGTGATCTCACAACATCTACTGGATGGTACACCTCTCGAAGATTACGAGAAGATATGGAAGAAGCAAATGGGTAAAGTTATGCGCAATTCCAAGAGATCTTTCAAAATAGGGAGTCTTTTGTTTAGATTACCAGATTGGCTACTGAACTTGATGTTTAATCGACTAACTAAGGGAATTATTTGGAGAGCTGTAACCTGCAGAAGGATGTTCTGGGTGATTTAGTTAAGATATTCTTAATTTAGGTATTTTTTCAATAAATCAGGCGGTTGGTTCAAGTGGCTTGCATGACAGGGAGTAACATGCACAGAGATGATGAGGCGGTTAGCCCGGTTATCGCAACTGTGTTACTTCTTGCAATTACTGTACTACTATCGAGTATGGTATTCGTCATGATGGCTTCAACTTTAGATAATGTTGAGAAAGCAGACCCCAAAGCTTCGGTTTCAGTTAGAACTCTTTCAAATGGATATCACGTAATCACAATTACCAGCATTGACCAATCGTTAGACCCTGCCAAAGTAAAGTGGACAATCGTTAATCAAACAGGCCAGAGCAATATCGAAAAAACAGGATTCGTTGATGATTCTGAGGTCTATGGTACTGTAGGAACAAATGTATCATTCCATGATAGGGATGCGGGGTGGTCGATGACTAAGGGAGACTATTTCGTTATCAACTGTCAAAATATAAATTGTAATGAGGGAAACCATTACTTCCAGATTTTAGATACTGGAAGTAATACCTTGCTGGCTAAAATCAACTTACCTGCACTGGAAAGTTAACCACCAATGAAAGACATCTCGACTTTTTCTTTGTCGACGATCCCTCTGTTTTGAGAGTATGCGTCATCTCTAATTGTCCAGATAGATCTTACTGCTTGAGCAATTTGTTCTTGACTAGCATCCATCCGAATTAGAGATTTCAAATCATTACCCTTAGATGCAAACAAACAAGTGTACAGCGAGCCATCTGCAGAAATTCGGGCACGGTTGCAGTCCCCACAAAATGGTTTAGAGACACTTTCGATAAAACCAATCTCTTGACTACCTCGAAGATATCTATTCGCAACCTCACCTACATGGTTGGCACTAATTGGAATCAGGTTCTCCAGCATATTTCTCATCATATCACCGGTTATTACTTCGTCATTATTCCAGGAATTTGTTTCTCCTACATCCATGAATTCAATGTATCTAACAATTACATCACTTCCTACGAAGCGATCAGCAACCATCTTTACTGAGTGCTCATTATATCCTGCCCTGATTACAGTATTTACTTTCACACTTAATCCTGCTTTTCTAGCAGCCTCTATTCCTCGAAGCACAGTTTCAGGCGTCTCACCAGTATCTCCCATAGCTTGGAAGGTTTCGATATCCACTGCATCCAAAGAAACAGTAACTCGGTTGAGACCTGAATCTGCCAAATCCTGAGCAAATCTCTCTAGCAATATACCATTAGTAGTCATAGCGATATCGAGTTCTTTAGGTAGCATCTTGATGAATGAACAAACATCTTTTCGCAGTAAAGGCTCTCCGCCGGTCAAGCGCACTTTCGAAAGACCTAGCGGCATTAATGACTCAACAACGCTGTTTAACTCTTCATAACTCAATATCTCTTTCTTTGCTAAAAATTCATGCCCATCGAAATGTTCTCTCGGCATGCAGTATCTGCATCTCATGTTACATCTATCGGTCAAAGAGATTCGCAAGTCTCGCAACGGTCTGTTGTGAGCATCTCTGACCATGTATATCGCTAGATAAAGACGCACTTCAACATGTGCCTTGGATGACTTCATGTTGGTGAGGCCTTTCGGAGTAATTACGGAGGCCTTTACGCTGGAACAAAATGGTAATATTTCGGATGAATCTAATTTAGAGATTCAGAAAAGTCCTCTATCTGGAATGCTGAAATTACCTCCTTCAAAGAGCCACTCTATGCGCTGGTTAACATTGGCCAGTATGGATTCAAATCCAACTGAAATAAAAATGTGGGAAATCGGCCAAGATGTTCAGGCTCTGATCGATTGCTTCATCAAACTTGGAATTGAGTGGGATGGCCGTGTGTTGAAAGGAGGAGAATTAAGTCCACCGGGAGATGTATTAGACTGCAAAAATAGTGGGACTGCACTAAGGTTTCTAATCGGACAATCCGCAAGTTGTAGTTTCCCAATATCACTAGATGGAGATTCTAGCCTTCGAACAAGGAGCTCGTTACAACTATTGAAATCTCTAGGTTTAGTAGAACTTGAAATTCAAGAACATCAATATCCTATACACATAAACGGTCCTTTGGAAAAGACAATTGTTGAAATTGATGTCTCAAAAACATCCCAATTCTATTCCTCAGTATTATTGATGGCTCCTCGTTCGAAAGGTTTTGAAATCATAATAAAAGGCGTTGCTGTGTCTCGAAAACATTCAGAACTCACTTGGGACTTATGCCAGAAAACTGGTGCCATATGGCCAGGAGAGCCTTGGACTGTAGATTGTCCTGATGTTGAAATCCCACCTGATGCATCAATGATGGCATTTGCTAAATTGTCTGGATTGAGTGTATCGAATCCACCAGAGGTATCTGATTCGATTGGTCACTCTTTGGAAAACAGTATGCTAAGAGACTCAAACGACTTGATTACTCCAATGGCTGCATGGTTAGCAATAGGTGAAGGAGGAACTATTTCTGGTGCCTCTCATGCTGCTCTAAAAGAATCAAATCGGATTACTAAGACAGTGGAAATGCTTTCTCAATTTGGGATAAAATCTACTGCTAGAGATGATGGAATTAGTATTGAGGGTAGACAAATACCGCAAAGACCAGATGGAATTGTCAAAACTTTCGGTGATCACCGTATTCAGATGACTGCTATAATATTGGCTTCTATGTGCGGTGGAACTATCGAGAATTCCAATCTGCATCAAATCGCATGGCCATCTTATCTTCAACAGTTGAAAGATTGTGGACTTAAATTCGAAATTGTTTAACCATGACGACCGAAATGATGGTCTAGAGCATTTAGTGGAATTCGCATTGCAGTTGGCCTACCATGAACACAAGCCCAGGGGTTAGGGATTCTTCGCATATCGTCTAAGAGTCGTCTCATTTGAGATAAATTAAGCCTCTCATTGGCTTTCACTGCACCTCTACAAGCGTTAAGGAATGCCAAGTGATCTTTACGTTGTTCAACAGTTTCAAGAGGGGCTCCATCTTCGCTCATATCGAGTAAGATATCATGCAAGAAAGGTTCCAATTCACTAGCTGATAACAGAGCAGGGGCGCTTGTTATAGAATAACCTCCGGCATTATTATTTATTACAAAACCCATTTTTGAGAGATCATCCATTCGGGCATCTAGTCTTGCGATCTGCCTTGCATCTAAATCTAGTGGAACTGAAGTAATACGTTCTTGAGGTTGCCACAAACTCTCATCATTACGAAGTCTCTCATAACGTACTCTTTCGTGTAGTGCATGTTGGTCGATTAGTAACAACTCTTCTTCAGCCTGAACTAAGATGTAAGAATCTGCGAATTGGGCAAGTGGTTCCATAGCAGGTAAATCGTTTATTACGGGCCCAAGAGGTTCTGCTTTTTCTGGGTCTTGTGCGTCAAAACCTGCATGCCTATGTAATTCTCGTTCACCAATGGATAAAGCCGGGGCAATTGCTTCATTTCCAGTGATTGTGGTTTGAGAGGATTCTGCCACAGAGATAGGCCTGGGTTTTTCCTGTTTCTTCTGCTCTATCGGCTTTTCACCGGTTAGTGATATTTGGGCGGTTTGTGCCCATGCTGGCTTTTTGATAGTTCTTTTTTCTTCAGTCTGTGGTGCTAGAGAAGTAATTCCTGTAATACCTCCGCTCGATTCTGGCTCAGTAGGAGTAGATTCCAGAGTGTAAGCAATTGCTCGCTCTAATCTCTCGAGAACTCTCCAGGAGTTTCTCAATCTAACTTCCCTTTTTGTCGGGTGTACATTCACATCTACTTCATCAGCAGGCAAATCAAGAAGCAAGACTGCGACTGGATGCCTGCCTTGCATTAACCTTGTCCGATAACCTCTTCTTATTGACTGCAGGAATGGTTGAGCAGCCACAGGTCTTCCATTGATCAGAATATGAATGTCGTCGCCTTTGCCTCTAGTAATATCAGGAGTAGAAATCCAGCCGGTCCAATTTTCATCACCAGGCGCGTCTTTATCGCTTGGTGGAGAAGAAATTTGTATCATTTTCCCGGCTTGTCTTCCAAGGACATCATACAGCCTATCTTCCATCTCGTCAACTGCAGGAACTTCTAAAATCACTTTTTCATCACTAGATAGTCTAAATCCGACCTCTGGATGACAAATTGCGTGTGATACTACAACATCTACAATCCTACTTGTTTCGGTAGCAGGTCTTCTTTGGAAAGCTAGTCTTGCTGGCTGATTTGCGAAAAGATGTGAAACCTCTATGCAAGTCCCTTCTGCAATACCAGTCGGCTGGATGGCTCCTTTGTCACCATTATCCATGGTAATTTGACGGCCTTCTGTCCCACTTGGGCGACTGGAAATTGACAACTTGCTTACCATCCCAATACTTGCTAAAGCCTCTCCTCTAAATCCGAGAGTGCCAATCGCTGCCAAATCTTCCTGTGTACTCAACTTACTAGTTGCATGACGATCTAGTGAAAGGGATAGGTCTTCTTCATGGATTCCTGAACCATCATCGATTATCCTCATCAAATCAAAACCGCCCCTTTCGATATCAATGGTTATTCTCTTTGAGCCTGCATCTATTGAATTCTCAATCAACTCCTTGACTACTTGTGCAGGCCTTTCAACTACTTCACCAGCGGCAATATGTCCAATTGTACGGTCATCTAACTGTTTGATTCGACTGGGGTCACTCATTTTTCACCCTCCAAGATTCTCAGTAAATCGTATAGTGCGTCGTGTGCTTGACGAGGACTCATAGAGTCGGGGTCTATACTGGATAGAGATTGTTTCAAAGCCTCTGCAAGCGGATCTTTTTCGATTCTAACTTGAGGCTGGCCAACAAATCCGAGCAGTGAAGATTGGCCTGCGCTTCGGGCCGTAGGAGCCCCTTTTTCTCCAGCTTTCGCTCCATCTGCTTGTGTTTCCAAGAAACTTAGGAGGTCGCTTGAACGTTCTACGACATGTCGGGGGAGTCCTGCTAATGCTGCAACTTGAACCCCATAGGAATCGTCACAAGGGCCATCTGCAACTGTATGAAGGAATTTTAATTCTCCATCTGATTCTGCTACTTGTACATGTACGTTTACTAAGCCTTCAGACTGTCCTTCAAGCCCAATTAATTGATGGTAATGGGTTGCAAATAATGTTCTAGCCTTGATTCTTCTACAGATATCTTCAGTAACAGACCACGCTATTGAGAGCCCATCAAATGTCGAAGTCCCCCTACCTATTTCATCCAATAAGATTAGTGACTTTGAAGATGCTCTTTTCAAAATATGAGCAACTTCCATCATCTCCATCATGAAGGTAGAACGCCCTCTACGGATATCATCCGATGCTCCAACTCTAGTGAAAATACGGTCAACCATTCCGATTTGTGCGCTGCTAGCAGGAACAAAGGAACCTACTTGGGCAAGTACAGACAATAAAGCAGCACATCGTAAATGTGTAGATTTACCACCCATATTTGGACCTGTTATTAGCAAAAACTTACGCTTTTTATCGAACTTGATGTCGTTAGGAACAAACCCTGATTGAACCTCTAAAACTGGGTGCCTCAACCCTTTAGCGACCAATCTATCATCTTCGAAGATTGAAGGTCTTGTCCAAGAACGTGTTCTAGCAACTTCAGCAAAGCATTGCAATACATCGATTTGACCAACATTCGAACTAATATTTCCTAATGTTCGAGAGTTCTCCTTGCATCTATCTCTTAGATCTCGGAACATATCATATTCCATGGTATTGGCTTTGCTTGCAGCCGTCATCAATCGGTCTTCCCATTCAACTAATTCATCGGTAACATATCGGTTACCGTTAGTCATTTGTTGTTTTCTTTTCCATTCATCTGGAACCTTAGATACATGAGTTTTTGTTACTTCTATAAACCAACCAATCTGTCGGTTGTGCCTTACCTTTAGAGAAGGAATTTGCAGCCTTGCCCTCTCCTTTGTTTCCAAATCTTTGAACCATTTGTGACCAATAGCTGCAGCATCTCTTAATTCATCCAACTTTGAGTCAATTCCTTCGCGGATTAATCCACCATCTCTTAGAGACAAAGGGATTTCATCATTCAAATTTGCTTGAATATCAATACGCATCATCTCAAGAACGTCCAAATCTTTTGATAATTGATTCAATAAATCATCATCCATTTCTTGACAAATAGATTTGAGCCTGGGCATTCTCTCTAAAGCAAGTCCAATTGCTAGCAAGTCCCTACCGCCTGAACGATTGTAAGACAATTGAGTTGCAAGCCTTTCCATATCTCTAAGGCCCCTCAGATTATCCCTAACATCATCTAATCTTCTAGATGACCTAGCAAGTGATGCCACCGCATCTTGACGACTCTCGATTTCAATTTTATTTGCTAAAGGCCTCAGTAGCCATTGCTTTAGAGTCCTGCGTCCCATTGATGTTCTGCATCTGTCAATAGCACCGATTAGAGAACCTTCTTTTTCTCCTGCAAGTGTCTGAGTCAACTCCAAATTACGTAGAGTGGTCTGATCTAGAATCATACTCCCTTCAGGGCGCATGATCTCAACTTCTCTTACATCGACTGTGTCGACGATATGCATTGCAGCAAGATAGTCTGCTGCCAATCCTGCCGCTTCCATTGCTAATGGAGAATCACCTAGGTCAATATGACCTAAATCGGCTACATCAAGAATACTTTTCAGAGCATCCTGGCCTTTCCTTTTCGATGACGAATGTTGAGAAAGAGTTACTCCATCCAATTGTGAAATGACATTACGAAGTTCCTCTCTTTCAGCATCTCTAGGTGAAAATATTACTTCACGTGGACTGCTACGAAGTAAGTCATCTAGTAAACGCCCCCATCTTTCATCTCCGTGATGTTCAACCGTCCATACATGACCAGTTGATGCATCAAGAATTGCTATTCCAACCCCCTCAGATTTGATGCATATTGCAGCAAGTCCTGCGATTTCATCAGTTCCGATCAAACTTTCCTCATATAGAGAACCAGGGGTGTAAACTCTAGTTACTACTCTTTCGAGTAATTTTGCACCCTGCCTCAACTCTTCTTCCTGCTCCGCCACGCATACTTTGTGACCGGATTGAAGCATTTGCCGGAGGTTTTCTTCTAATGCGTGCCAGGGGAATCCAGCCATCGGGATGGGGTTTTCAGCTTTCTTATCCCGGCTAGTTAAAGAGATACCAAGAACTTCCGAAGAGACTACTGCGTCGTCATGGAATTGCTCATAGAAATCTCCCATGCGGAAGAAAAGAACGGAATCGGGATACTCCGATTTAATGTCCATATACTGGTCCATCATTCCTCTCTTCGCCATCGGGACACATCCATTGCTTGCGCTAGAGTGTGGCGACCTCGGCGGGGGTAGGTAAATGATGCCCTTGATTTTCAATCAATCTTTCCGGATTGAGAGTATATCTCAGAATACTTGTCCCTTGCGTATTGCATCTGTTACATTCCATGCCATAATCGACATAATCATCAATGAAACAAGTATGAATCCAAGATCTAGAATCCCTCTGAGGCTGGTGAATGAACTCCTTGCATTGCTATCTATAGATATGGCACCGGGGCTTTCATCCCCATTGATTCCGTGAACAGAAATCATGCCATCATCATCACAACTTACGTGAGTAGGGACAAATTTTAGTGGCTCTGGTAATTTCTCGACATCGACATCATCGTCGGAGATAACTGCAACAGTCGAAGAACCGATGTTTCCGAAAAGCCACACATTGTCGTTATTGTCTCCAACAGCAGCGTAACTTGATATTCCCATAGATGTAGCTCCATCTGCATTGATTTTGATGGTATCAGCAGTACCTGTAGCAATGAAACCATCTTCAACCTCGAAGATGCCATGAATCGTACCTTCATCACCCATATGGATAATCTCAATTGAAGGAACTGTAATTCCATCCCAAGTAACAGACAATACCAATTCAAACATTGGCGGAGATGCTGGATTTGAACCAAGCCAATTAGCAGGAGCTTGCCAGGACCCACCAACTAGCCAACCGTCGTTAGTTGCTAGCATAGTATCCAAATGCATGTTACCCTCATGCTCTGTAACCAAAGGGGAAGGAGATGAATCTAAGATGGACATTGCTGCTAAAGAATCACTTGTTCCATCTTGGACAATCATTAGCAAAGCGAAATCATTCATGGACACATGATTTGCAGTAATGCCTTCACCAATCTGTAAACTACACCATTCTGCTTCACAATCAGGACTGCCTTCTTCGATGATCAAAATACTTCCTTCTTGTCCGGTACAAGCGAATGTGTAAGATTTGTATTGCTCCAAGCAGGTGGCGTATTGGGCACTGTTATCCAGTTCATTATGAGAAATCCTCATCCCGCTTTCGGCTTGATACATTATTGCATCACCGGCGGAATCGTAAATAATTCCATCAGCGTTCATCTGTCCACCTTGGTGAACCCCTGATAGCTCATTAGACCAATCGATTAACACAGCGCCAGTAATCACTAAAATAGTAAAAACTGCAAATGATAACCACTGATGTTCAGATTCCTCTTCAAGGAGTCTACGCCAGCCCGACATTAACCCCCCCTGAGAGCGCCCCATCCATGACCTTTCCCCTACGGGGAGGAAAGGGAAAAGCATCGGTATGGTCAAATAGGGAAGGTCAGTCGCAAAATCGCCCGGAGGTATCAAGCATGGCACGTAAGCCCGCAAAGATGTACCGCAGACTCAAAGGTCCTGCATATACCCGACGCAAGTATATCGGTGGTGTTCCTAACAACCGTATCCTTAATTTCTACGCCGGTAATCGCCGTGCTGCGGAAACAGGAGAATTCCTCATGGAACTCAATCTGATCGCTGACGAATCTTGTCAAATCAGACACACAGCATTAGAAGCAGCCCGTGTAATTTCAAACTCAACAATCAGAAAGGTTGCTGGTGCACAAAATTATGCTCTTCGTATCCACACCTACCCTCATCACGTTCTTCGTGAAAACAAGCAGGCTACTGGCGCTGGTGCAGACCGTGTGTCACAAGGAATGCGTTGCGCTTTCGGAAAGAACGTAGGTACTGCTGCTCGTGTAAAGCGTGGTCAGCGTATTGTATCACTACAGTTTACTCCTGAGAATTACCTAGTTGCTAAGGATGCTCTACGCAAGGCTAGCATGAAGTTCCCCACTCCATGCACAACCAAGCTAATCCGTGGCCACGAACACGTCAAAGGACTGGTTTGAGACTATTGCTTGCTTCGGCAAGTCGATGCGTTAGCAAAATATTGCTAAACAGCATAGTTTTGTCTGAACTACCGGCTGATTCATGAACAATCATATCACCGCACAATCAGGAGGAGTTCATCATGCGCATTGCGGTTCTAATAGAAGATAGATGCAAGCCGAAGAGCGATGCATTTGATTATCTCAAAAAGTGGTCCGGATTATGTACACGAGAATGTATACAATTCGATGGCGAATCTTTTCGTATTCTTGAAAGTGCTTGCCCTCCATGCTTCATCCGTGCTAAGCACTGCCCAGATGATGCAGTTATTGTAATCAATTTACCTGCGGAATTAGAAACTGATATGATTCACAGATATTCACTAAATGGATTCCGCTTATTCCGACTACCCACTCCATCTAAAGATTCAGTAGTTGGAATATTAGGACCCAATGGAATGGGAAAATCAACTGCATTTAACATTCTGAATGGTTCCATTGTTCCTAATCTTGGGGATTTTGAAGCTGATGATGTTTGGTGGGACGATGCAATTGAAAGTTTACCTCGTGGTGAATTGAGAGACTTCCTCAATGAAGTAAGCGAATCAAAAGTAAAAGTAGCATTGAAACCACAATATGTAGATCACATTCCAAAAGCCGTAGAAGGAAAGGTCGGAGCATTACTTTCTTCAGTAGATGAAAGAGGAATGTATTCTGAAATGGTGACAAAACTAGGACTTGATCATCTTCTTGAGAGAAATTTAGACCAATTATCTGGCGGGGAGTTGCAAAGGGTTGCGATTTGTGCAACATTACTGAAAGATGCAGATGTATACTTTTTTGATGAGCCATCATCTTATCTTGATATCTTTGAAAGAATGCGAATTGTAAAAATTATTCAAGAACTTGCTCAAACCGCTCGCGTAATTGTAATAGAACACGATTTGGCGGTTCTCGATGTATTAGCAGACCTAATTCACATAGTATACGGCAAGAAAGGAGCTTTCGGCATATTTACTCCTGCACGTACTACTCGAATGGCGATAAATGCATATCTAGATGGTTTCTTGGTAGAACAAAATGTTAGGATACGCAATAAACCAATCAAATTCAAAAAACATACAGATCGTTCAAATGAGATTGGAAATACAGTTATTGAATGGAGTGGTCTGGAAAAGAATCTTGGGAGTTTCGTTCTAAAAACTGGTGATGGAAAGGTCCACCAATCAGAAGTGGTAGGAGTTGTGGGTCCAAACGGAACTGGTAAGTCTACAATGGTCAAAATTCTTGCAGGAGAACACGAATATGATGCCGGCTGGGTTACTGCAGATGCATCAATCTCTTACAAACCTCAACACATCGATACAGATATCGATTGTACAGTTCAAACCTGGCTTGATTCTGAAATTGGAACTACCTGGAGAAGTGGAGAATACAATGTCAATGTTATCCGTGCACTTGGGGTTAATGATTTACTCACCAAACAAGTAAACAATCTATCTGGAGGAGAGGCACAATCTGTCGCTATAGCAATTTGTCTTGGTAAAGATGCAGACCTATATCTTCTAGATGAACCAAGCGCACATCTTGATGCTAATGCACGAATGGAGGCTGCTAAAGCAATTAGAAGAACTATGGAAGCGAATGAAAAGGCTGCATTTGTTATCGATCACGATGTATATTTCATTGATATCGTATCAGATTCATTACTCGTCTTCGAGGGAGAAGGTGGCAAGCATGGTATGGCTGAAGGCCCGTTCAATTTGAGAAAGGGTATGAACCGGTTCCTGGAAGGAGTGGATGTAACATTCAGAAGAGATCATGATTCTAAGCGACCTAGAATTAACAAAGCAGCAAGCCGGAAAGATAGAGAACAACGCACTAAAGGCGATTATTACTCATTTGATTCATGAGGTTGAATTATGCCAGCACAAATTCCTCCCGAAGCACAATCCATTGGAAGGGCTAGAGGAAGACTATCAGCATCATCTCTCACAACCTTTCTTCGCTGTGAAAAGCAATGGTTCCTGAACTACAGAATCGGTTTGAGAGGACCTCTTTCTCCTCACCAAGTAATGGGTATCGAGGTTGAAGATGCTTTCTGTGCAATTATTATGCACAGGGCGCCAAAAGTGAATTCTTTACAGGAATTACAAGATTGGTTGTCCACATTAGTACCTAAACATGCACAAGATGCTCTAGATAATGGTAAGAAAGTATTCGATGATGCGATGTGGACGGAAGGAGATTTTGATCATCACTTCAATTTTGAATTAGTATCCAGTATGCTAGAAAACGGAATCAAACTACAACTTGAGGAAGTTCAAGCATGTTTCGAAGCTGGAGGAGGAGTACATGAATTTACAATCCCTGCACCTTGTTGGGATGAACCACCGCACTTTACACAACCTGAAAAGTCGAATAGCATGATTTCTTGGAAAGATGTACCACATCAGTTTTCTGAAAACATCACATGGCAGGACGCATGGGAAATTGCAAGACCTTGGGTTAAAGATCCAAGAAACCCTGAACCTCAAAGGATGTACCATCGTGATAGATGGGCTGCTGGTGAATGTGATTTGGTTCTTAGATGGGATGGAAGAGTTAGAATTGTAGACATCAAAATGGGCGATGGAGGAGGTAAATTTGCGACAAGCCTTGACTCCCAATTGAACTTCTATGCATGGCTTTGGAACGAAACCCATGATACTGTTTGCGAAGGGTTAGAGGGCTGGTACCTCACAAATGGAATGCGCAAAGTTGTCGATGTAAATCCACTTACAACTGCAGAATACAGAGAAGTTCATGACAATATGAAGTCTTGGGATTGTGACAATAGGTTGCCCTTGGAGTCTCCTTGTGACGGAGAAGCTGGTGGCTGCCATTGGTGTTCAGTTTCCACAGTACCCTATGAGGCTCCAGAAATTACCATGCCTTGTGAACCATTGTCCTCAATACCATCAAGAGTGAATGTAAAAGGAAAATTACAGGGTGCTTGGGGACCACTTCCAAATCATTATGGAGAACTAGTATTAGGGGCTATGATTCAAGCAGGAGACAAGATGGTTACGCTTGAAGAAAGCCAACCTGGATCGTTTCCCGCAATGCATGACTCACCACATAATGACGTATACATTACTGGAGCATTACCTGGTGTATGGAGAAGGCAACCTCGTCTATATTTAGATGCACTCAGCGCAATTGTACCTGAAACAGATGTTGAATTAACTCGAATGGGTATGTTGAGAACTAAGGCCAATGTTGAGGGAGTTGTACTCTCTTGTTCTAAGCGAGATGGAAAGCGTGCAGATGGTAGACCTTGGTCGATGTTATCATTCCACATATGGGATGGTGAGAGAGTGGCAGAAGTCGTTGCATTTGGGTCTGCCATAAACGGAACTATGCTTTCTATTAGGCCAGGCATGATCGTGAAACTAACATCTGTAGAGTTAGGATGGAGAGAAGGTTTAGTCCAACTACGAATAGATTCTAGAACGACTCGTGCAGAGATTAAATCGAAGCCTTGAATAAACTTGGTGTGTGCTTACTATGACATGCCTGTGCATGTTGCAGACCCCCTGACCGACAGTGTCGGGCCATTCAACAGACTATCAGCCTCGCAGGCTAACACTTGGGATGATTGCCCTCGGCTATGGTGGTATCAAAATAAAAGGCGACTAAAATTCCCGCAGTCACCACCGTTATTTTTGGGTAGAGCTGTAGAGGAATGCGTCTGTAGAGTTTTGATGGAATCGCCGGGATTAGTATTCGCCACAGCACCATCTGATGTATTGTCTAATGGTGCTGACAAATTATTACCTCTATTCGATGATGAATTGCCAAATGATTTCATTTCTTGGTGTGAATCTAGAGTCGATGCACACTGGCCCGCTATTAGAGATGAAATGCATGCTGCTTGGAGCAAAGATGCTAGGAAGGCAGGAAATTGGCACGATTACTCGATGGAAGCATACCGAGACATGTGCGTTAACGCACTAAGAATGCATATGGGTGAAGTCGAAGAATGCATGAAGACTATCTCTGACCAAGAGTTGAATGATTGGCGTAACGGAATTCGCCAGGAAATTCCAGCACCTGATGGAAGAGAGAATAGTGGAAAGCACCCTATTGCTAGAACAGGGAGTTGTAAATTGGTAGAAGCTTGGGAAATTGCACGGCCATGGTTCGTCGACCCTAACGCACCTCCATTCTCACTCAATGTAATCCATCCAGAACATTGGTTCCAAGGAGAGTATGATTTAGTCTATCGACACGGTGGTAAAATCAGAATAATGGATCTGAAAGCAAGTCGAGGAGGCGGAGATAGAAGTGGTAATTATGTCGAACAATTGCGTATCTATGCAATGCTTTGGTCAATAACGCATAGTGGGAAAATACCCGATGCACTAGAAGTATGGTACCTAGGAGTTAATGTTCGAAAAACAATCGAAGTCCCGAATGCTGAAGAAATTGTCACAATGGAAAATAAGTTGAAGGATTTATGGCATGAAATCAAAGAGTCGGATGTTACAATTGATGACTGTCCAACTATTCCTAGGCCACTCAGAGGCTATTCGGAAGGCGGAGTAAAAACCGACGACCCTGAAGATTCTCGTTGCTCTACGTGTGATTGGTCTGGATTATGCCCTAATGGCTCAGGTGATGATGACCTTCCCGATGGAGGACAATACCAGCCAGGAGGCGACATAAAGGTCTACGATCTTACTGCATTTGGAGATTTGAAGCCAAGAATCAATATATTCTGTGAAGTATTTAGTGTAACAAAAGTCCCGGATAAAGCCCCGAATATAACTATTGAACAAGATGGTGGTTTTGCCTTTGTTAGGATTATTGCAGAAGAAAGTGAAGGGGTGCTTACTTATCCAGATGACATCCAAAAAGGAGATTCAGTGCGCCTAATTGGTGTTGTACCATCAACCAATTGGAAAGGAGAATTACAGCTAAAGGTAGATCCTCATGCAAGAATCGAAAAGACTTCAGAGGCCGAAGATGGAGACATTGGTCTATTTGATTTCCAAGCAAGATGGAATGTTGCAGGTAGGGTTGCTTATACGACATATAAATCTGGAGTTGGAAAGAATGGAAAGCCTTGGACAAGGAAGGGAATTGTCCTGCTTGACAATAGTGGAAGAATTGCGGTTGAAGGTTGGGATAATGCTTGGCCAAGTATTTTCAACACTCTGAAACAAGGCGATGAAATTGCTGTTCTAAATGTTTCACTGGACGCTTGGGCAATCGATGTAAAAGCGAATCTAGAGAAGGGCAGTACACTGCATGTGTTGTCAAGAGCGGATGATGAATAAAAAAATCGGGTAAGAGATTATTAATGACTAGTAATAGTCCATACCATGGTTAAAGATGAACTGTCGTCACTTACTATTCCTCAACTCAAAGAGAAACTAAAATCACAAGGCTTGCCTTTAAGCGGTAAAAAATCTGAATTAATTGCTAGACTAAGTGCTAATTCAACCGCCAATACTAGCAAACCTAAGGCTATATCTAAGGCAGTACCCGCAAAAAACTCAGGCACTGAAGGAGATTTACCGTTTTTCCAATCGATTGCAGCTAACGGTATCGCCTCAGTCGAAATTGATAAATGGGAAGCAGGAAAATATGGGATGGCTGCAATAATTTTCTTCATCATGATAAGTGCACTTGGCTCAGAGACCTGGTACACTGGATCTCATAGTTTCGAATATGAAGATGATATTTGGGGAGAGTCTTTTTCTGGAACCGAGTCTACAGAGATAAATTACGGACTTAGCGAATTAAAGTATAAGCTAAAAATTACTGGTGATATGAGTGTCTCACAAACTACGACAATAGAATATTCAGAAGACATTTGCGAGAGTGCGGAAGAATTACAGTGCGGTAAAATGTCTACTGCAGGTACTATAATCCAGATCACATTTTGGTTATCTCTACTAATTATCACGTCATTATTAGTCATTGCAGTAGCTCGAGGTTTCGGCCAGTTACAAACTGGAGCGGTAGATGAGAACTACTCAAAAATACAATTCTGGGGATGGAATGCTTGTGTTGCAATACCATCTCTAGGAGTAATCATTTATGCGTTGATAACTTTCTCATTCGACACTAGCGAGTTTTTCGAAGGAGAAGGCAGTTTTGGATTAGGCTCAACTTGGTGGATGATGTTCTTCATGTTGGTAATTTTTGCTGCATCGATTCACAACTCAATTGTAAAGAAAATGGTTGAACTTGCAAAGGCAAAAATGGAAACTAAGTGACTACGTCTAATTAAACTGTAAACTAGGCGCCGAGAGGGGGATTTGAACTCCCGCGTCCAAGGGACAGTGGATTTCGAATCCACCGCAATACCAGGCTATGCGATCTCGGCTTGTATCTCGCCCACCTGCAAGACCGTCATAAGAGTGATGTCACTGGGGTGGCATGATGAAGGTCGCATTGAAAGGGCACGGGCATGACCATTCCATTGAATTGGAAGCAGGTTCAACTGTTAAGCAAGCCTTAGACAAAATCGGAATTCATCCTTCAACTGTTATTGTAAGTCATGAAAATGTGGTACTTCCACATACAACTATTCTGAACTCCGATGTATCACTGGACCTGACAATTGTCAGTTCTGGTGGCTGATCACATGTAGATTGAGTCAGGAGATTCAGACAAATCTGAAATCATGTCTTCTGCCTTCTCAGGATGCATTTCTTTCAATTTGTTAGCTAATCTTTGAGTTGCATCAATTGGTACTGGAAGCGGAAGGCTCCACCATTTCCTGATAGTCTCTAGAAGCAACTGTGCTGCCACAGGGTCAGCAGAGTTGCCAACTGTTGTCGCAATAGTACATGACGTATTTACGTTCTTTACGGGCCCTAGTGCTGTGATTAATGCAGCCATACCGATTACTCCTGCTGCAGGCTCATCTCTACGGACATCAACTCCCATAGATTCCAATTCAATTCTGTAACTGGAGGAACTCGTAATTGTGAATATGTCTTTACGATCTGCTTGCGCTGACATTCCTGCCAACACCAGTGCTTCTCCGCCTTCGAATAATTCTAGAACTGCAGTAGCCATCTCAAACTGTCCTTCTGGAGTCATTGGTTGAGCATCTCCTGTCAAGGTGAATACTTCTTTACCATCGATTTGAACTCTTGAAAGAAGAATGTGTGGAGGAACTAATAATCCATCATCATCCAATTTAGCGAGTGGAGGTAATGCCGGATGCAAGATTCTAGCAATGGGTTCTGCATCTAATTCAGTATTGACCGCATCTATTGCCAACTTACCAACGTCGCCAACTCCAGGCATAGCAACCAATAGTAGGCCGCCTGCCGTTGAGGGCTGCGAAATCCAGTCGATGAGTGCACCCATGAAAGACACAGCGAGTTTTGGCGCGGTATAATGATTGGCATCATTCTTCTTCGCTAGAGGCCAAAGTTGGGAGTGAGTTTGCCCACCCGTCTTCTTCAACTCCCTCCAACTTTCTTCTTAGATGGGCTCTCTTATCTTCAGGAGACCACTTCATTGGTGCCGCTGCTTGAGCAACTCCGCCACAACTAGGACAGGTAGTAGACAGACTATATGCGCCGCAATCATTGCATTTCTGCATCATTTGGCGAGCCATATCAATCCCTCTCTGCTTCTGCAGAACCGCCAGCGTTTTCGATTATACCTATGCAAGCAGTTGTCGCATTATTCCACCCTTCCTCTGCAGTCTTGAAATCAGGGGCTTTCAGGTCTATTCTGTAAGAAGGAGCACCATCATAATGGCAAGTAACGATTAATTCAGACTCTTCATCTGAAATATTTTCTGCAGCAATTAGTGCTTCTTTGATTACATTAATCCCTTCTGCTTGATCAACGTTCAAAATAAATCTGCCACGTATCTCTACAGTATCTGGAATAATATTCTTGACTGCTATCTCGATGAATGATGCAATCCAATCCCCTTCGAAACCAACTTCTCCCAATGATTCAGGAGTCTTTGCGGCTTCTTCAAAGGCCCCATAAAGTGTAGCATAGGATTCTGTCAGTTCCATTTGAGTTTCTGCAAGTTCGTCATCAGACCAACCTACCTGTTCTGCGAGAACTTTCAGAAGTTGCTTTGCTCTTTCCTCATTCTTCCACTGAGCAAGGCGATCTCTTTTCCTCTCTTCACTAACAGACTTAAGAGATAATTCGAGAGACTTGTTGTCCTTCCTAGTCCTTAGAACTTTACAGATAAGACGTTGCCCTGGACGAACAAAGGCTCGGATGTTCTTAACCCACCCGCTTGCGATTTCTCCAATGAAGATGAATCCTTCAATACCGTCGTATTCATCGATATCGACATACGCACCGTTCTGTTTTACTTCACGAACTACTGCTACGACTAAATCGCCTTCAGAAGGCCCGCCTTCGATGAGATTTTTTGCCATGGAGGTCTAAGCCTCCATTCACTCAAGTGACTCTACGACATTACAACCGACCAACTGAGCTTTGCCGCCAGATGGGTTTGTTAGAGTAGCACCGCAAACTGCACATGATATTGCAGTAGTGGCACGAGAGAAGATTATGCTCTCATTGGAGCAATCTCGACATGAAACTTTTAGGAAATTAGCAGCCATTTTATTCACCTCAATTGTCAACCAGTTCGAACTTTTTGGCACGCTGGCAAGGAGCATAGTGTGCTTTTCCAGTTTCAGTACAACGGAATAGGATGTTTACTCTCTTGGTCGGTTTTTCTCGACCATCAGGTTTTGGACGTGGGAAACCACGGTATCCAGCCATAACACGGCGGAAGCGTCTCTGACCCCACTTTAATTCACTAGCGCGCTTCTTCTTTACGCGCTCTACGGTATGCATGGTGTGCTTACCAGCACTTGGGCTGTAACGCTTAACCTGTCGTGGCATCTTTACCATAGTCTCACCTTGAGCATTCGGCCCACAAGCGTCCTCTATTTAGTGGTGACGGAATGAGGAAAAACCCGAATCAGCCCACTGAAGGCAAGATTACCGGTGATGTTCATAAATCGCGGGGTCGCCGTCACACTATGGATTCTATGATAGAGGCGGCCATTTGGTTTTGGATTCCTCTGATTTTGGTGCCAATTGGAATTTGGCTGGCAGTCAGTGGCAAAGCGAAAAACCTAGGTAAGGTAATTTCAGTTTCGGGGTTCATTCTCGTCCTGATTTCTTCCTGGACAGTACCATCATCTGATTCAACCGCTGCAGGGCACCTCTTGCTGTCAATCATGGCTCCGTCTTTACTACTAGCGTATGGTATACACGGAATGGTATTTGGAGGAAATGTTCCTGTCGGTAAATTGGATAATACTGCAAGATGGAGTGGATCATTAGCAGTAATAATATCGATTGTAATATTTTGTCTGATGCACTGGTACAGTTTTACACCTCTATGGAGAAACGGTGAAGTCAACCCTTATTGGATAGTATTTTGGCCAACCTTCCTATTATTTTCCACCTCACTATGTTCTGTAGCTTCATTCGCACTGATTAGTTTCGGCGACAATAGAGTGAGTGAATCAATAAAATTGGCAAGTATTTCGGTGATAATGACCGGAGTGGCATTAGCTGCGATTATTTTCGACGGATATCTCACTACGGCTGAAGATTTTAGAGACTACCTCTGGCTTGCTGCTGCAGACATAATCGGCACAGTGGTAGGTGTAACTGCAGCCATTGGGGCATTCGCAATAGTAATTTGGAGTTATGAAAGGTCATTGCCTCCTCCTGCAAATTCTCTCCCTCCTAGCGATGAAGAGATCAAACATGTTGTTGAATTAGCAACTTCGCACATAGGAGGCGAAGAAGAATGAGCAAACCTAATGCTTCCTGGAAAATGCTAGGATTGGCTGCTATTTTGCCAATATTAGTATTGGTCGCCATAGATATATCATTAGGTGACGATATTCATCCTGAATCATTCAAGAGATTCGGAAATGCGCTTCTAACATCGTATGTCTTGATGGGGATTCTTTTGATGGGTAACCTGTTCTTTTACGCAGACTCCAGACACAGGCCATTAGCACCTTTCGTAGGAATGATGTTTGCCGTCGGAGTTGGGATACTAATCTCTTGGTCTATGGTTTCATATGATGATTTATTGCTTGAAGCAAATAGTGGATTAAGAGCGCAAATGCTTTCCAATATTGTGCATCTATTAGTTAGCGGTACGGCGATGTTGTTGGCTAGCATACTTGCACTTGGAATGACATTTGCTACGATTACTGGAAGAAAAAGACGTGTCCTATTTGAGGAAGAAGAGTAAAATCACTCTCCGTCGGTTTGATAAAGGGAGGGCCGGTGGCCCAGCCGTTAGGTGATATCATGTCCAAGGGTACTCCATCTATGGGTAAAAGGCAGAAGACCACCCATATACGCTGTCGCAGGTGCGGACGCAACGCTTACCACAAGCAAAAGAGCGTATGTGCATCCTGTGGATATGGCGCAACAGCTAAGATTCGTTCATACAGTTGGTCTAAGAAGACTCACCGTCCTTGAAACAAGTCGTTTCTTTAGGAAAGGGCTGTAAAGCCCCTGCTATTCGAACGGTATAGGCGAGACTCATGTGCGGCATAATAGGTCTCGTGGGTCGTCGTGGCTACCACATCAATCAATTACTGTATGACGGACTTACAGTATTGCAGCACAGAGGGCAAGATGCTGCTGGAATTATGACTGAAAATGATGGCAAATACCACCTGCGTAAGTCTAACGGATTAGTCAAGGATGTATTTTTCAAAAGGCACATGCAGAATTTGCTTGGTTCAATTGGAATTGGACACGTCAGATATCCAACAGCAGGATCATCTTCAGCTGCAGAGGCTCAACCTTTCTACGTCAATTACCCATTCGGTATATCCTTGGCCCATAACGGCAATTTGACTAACGCCAAAGAAGTAAAAAAACTTCTAACCGGTAAACATCGAAGACATGTTAATACAACATCCGACTCTGAACTGTTACTCAATCTATTGGCGATGGAAATCCATGCAAGGACACATAATTTCGACATTGATGGAGAATTACATGTTGATGTCAATACAATATTCTCAGCAGTTTCTGCACTGCACGACCAGATAACAGGAGGATATGCATGCGTTTCATTAATCTCAGGATATGGGATTCTAGCATTCAGGGATCCTAATGGAATAAGACCACTAATCTTTGGTAAGAGAGAAATTGATGGAGAAACAGAATGGGTAGTTGCAAGTGAGTCAGTTGCAATCCACGCTCTTGGTTTTGATGTAGTTAGAGACATAGAACCAGGAGAAGCAGTATTCATTACATCAACAGGCCAATTAATCTCTAAACAATGTGCGACTGAAACCCACCACTCCCCATGCATATTCGAGCATGTGTATTTCTC
>Ga0208277_1000595_pt1 | contig 21132 bp, 23 predicted proteins | sample ETNtaG_5_FD_185782 | JGI IMG/M metagenome (GOLD analysis project Ga0208277, IMG submission 185782) | Marine microbial and viral communities from oxygen minimum zone, Eastern Pacific Ocean - ETNP201406SV205 (SPAdes) (version 2) | ecosystem: Environmental > Aquatic > Marine > Oceanic ...
CGCCTGCAAGAACATGTGAATATGGATCATCATTAGGACCGCATTTTACCAAATTAATAAATGATTTTCCTCCCCATTGTTGAGCAATTTTGAGAGTTTTCCTAGCATCTACAACTTTATCTTCCTCTGAAACAATAAATAAGGCAGGACATTTTTTTTTATTAAAATTCTGACTTAAAACTTTTTTAACAAGTGTAGCCATGGTTATAACAGCAACTATTGGGTAACGGGTTGTCCAATATATTGCATGCTCTTTTGATATTGGCTGAAATTCACGGTATTTCCCCAGAATGAGCGGGATCCAAAATCGAGCAAAACCAAGTGTAAATATTTGAAAAAATCGATGTCGAACTTTAAAATTCGGTGATACAAAAATAATTCCGGAGACGTTTTTTTCAGACGCAGCCACGGCTGCTAAAGTACCTCCCGTTGATGAGCCAATTATAATGATTTTCTCACCAATTTTTCTGCCTATTTCTAAAGCTTCAGATAAATCAAAAACCCAATCTTTCACTTTTACTTTACCAAGCGCCTCACCCCCACATCCATGCCCCGATAGACGAGCGTTGTATATATTGGCGTTCAGCCCGAGCGCGATAGCGTTAGGAAATGGAGACAACTCAAACTTTGAGGCTGAAAATCCATGTAGAAAAATAATAGAAAATTTTGTTTTTTTTCCCTTTTTTCCTGCCCAAATTACTTCCTTACAGACACCAGGCTGCAAGCCTAAAACTTCTTTCTCTCTCTGTTCTAAATAATGATCTACACCCGTAATGATTGATACTTTCGGTAAAGTTAAGTCATCAGGCTCGCGCTTTCCTAAGACTAAAATAACGAGTAAACATCCTAAAAAAATAAGAAAAATTACCATATTTCCAACATATTTTCTAAATTTTTCTCAAGGATTTCCAAACAACCTTGATCAGAAAAGGAGTGGTCAGCACCACGTTTGAAAAAAAGTGATAGGTCATCTGCGCTGATATGATCAAATAATTTTAATGCAGTTTCTCGTGTTACTGCCGTATCTTCAGTTCCCTGCATAAGTCTAACTGGGCAAGTTAATTCTAGTGGCTCACGCATTACAAGATTTTGCCGTCCATTTTCGATAAGATAGCGTGTTATTGGATAGGGCTCGCCGTAGTCTGATGGTAAGTAAAGGACACCTTTATTTAAAACTTCTTTTTTTTGATCCTCGGTAAAATTTTTCCACATACTGTCTTCGGTAAAGTCTGGAGCAGCGGCTATTGTAATTAAACCTTTTAGCCTACTACCAAGTTCTCGGCTTAATAATAATGAAATCCAGCCGCCCATAGAGGAACCAATCAAAATTAGTCCGTTATTTTTTGTTAATTCAATAATTTGCTTAGTATCATTGAACCAATCTCCAATCCCAAGATTAAGAAAGTCACCAGTAGACTGCCCATGACCAGAATAATCAAATCGCAAGAATGACCTATTTCTTTTTTTCGCCCATTTTTCAAAAAAAATTGCCTTTGAACCTTCCATGTCTGACTTAAAACCGCCCAAAAAAACCACAGTAGGACCTGTCCCCTTAGTAAATGAATAAGCTAACTTCTGGCCAGTTTGCGTTGCTAGGAATTTTGTCATTTTTTACCTTTAACTTTTCTTAAAAAAAAATTCTTGAGATTATTTTTCAATTTTTTCTACTTATGATTTAAAGTGAAAAAAGCCAGCACTCAACAGTTCAAAAGTATTTAAGGGTTGACGAAAAAGCCTCAGCCCTTCACAACCGGATCAAAGCTTAACCCACAACCGGGCGTTTTGTAGGCGCCAAATTGATGAGGACGATAATAATGAGCCAAGTAACTCTTACTTTTCCTGACGGCAATCAAAAGAAATTCGATACAGGAATAACTTCACAAGAAGTTGCAAGTTCCATTGCCCCTTCTCTATTAAAAAAAGCCATAAGCTCAACCGTAAATGGGAAACACTTTGACCTTTCTTGGCCTATCAAGGAAGACGCGAGTATCGCTATAAATACAATCAAAGATACTGAACCCGCTCTAGAACTTGTCAGGCATGACCTTGCTCACATCATGGCCCGCGCAGTTCAAGAAATTTGGCCTGACGTTAAGGTTACTATTGGGCCCGTTATCCGAGATGGGTGGTACTATGATTTTGACAGAAAAGATCCTTTCACTGCAGATGACTTAATTCTCATCGAAAAGAAAATGAAAGAAATAATAAACGCTAGAGACATGGTTAAAACTGAAGTATGGAGCCGTCAGGAAGCGATCGACTATTATAAAAAAAATAATGAGCCATTTAAAGTTGAGCTGATTGAATCAATTCCAGGCGACGAACCTATAAGAATGTATTGGCATGGAGATTGGCAAGATCTTTGCCGTGGCCCTCACTTGCAGCATACAGGTCAAGTTCCCGCAGATGGTTTTAAATTAATGCATGTTGCCGGTGCATATTGGAGGGGTGATAGCAATAGAGAGCAGCTTCAACGGATTTATGGCTGTGCTTTTTTAAATAAAGAACAACTAAAAACTCATCTAAATATGCTTGAAGAAGCTGCAAAAAGAGACCACCGAAAACTTGGTCGAGAAATGAAATTATTCCATATGCAGGAGGAAGCGCCGGGGCAAATATTTTGGCATCCTAATGGGTGGAAAATTTACACAACATTACAAGACTATATGCGCCGCAAACAGGAACAAGATGGTTATGTTGAGGTAAATACTCCACAGCTAGTTGATCGAAAATTATGGGAAGCATCTGGTCATTGGGAAAAATATCAAGAGAACATGTTTATAGTTGAAGTCGATGAAGAACATGCCCGCGAAAAAGCAGTTAATGCCCTCAAGCCAATGAATTGCCCATGTCATGTGCAAGTTTATAATCAAGGTCTTAAGTCATATCGTGATTTACCCCTTAGAATGGCTGAATTTGGCAGTTGTAATCGATATGAACCCTCAGGTGCACTGCATGGCGTGATGCGTGTGCGCGGTTTTACTCAAGATGATGCCCATATTTTTTGCCGCGAGGATCAAATTGAGTCCGAAACAAAAAAATTTATAAACTTCCTGTCTGACGTTTATAAGGATTTAGGCTTTGAAAAATTCTCCATCAAATTTTCTGATAGACCAGAAAAACGTTCGGGCAGTAACGAAGTTTGGGATAAGGCAGAAGACGCTTTGAAATCAGCAACAATAGCTGCTGGTTATGAATTTGAAATAAACCCTGGCGAGGGTGCTTTTTATGGCCCAAAACTTGAATTTGTTTTAACAGACGCAATTGGTAGAGATTGGCAATGTGGCACTCTCCAAGTAGATTTTGTTTTACCAGATCGATTAGATGCTAATTATATAGGGGAGGATGGTAACAAACATCGCCCCGTTATGCTCCATAGAGCTTGTTTGGGCTCTTTTGAACGTTTCATTGGCATATTGATTGAAAGTTTTGCAGGTCGGTTACCATTTTGGCTAGCGCCTAGACAAGTCGTCGTCGCAGCCATTGTTTCTGACGCAAATGATTATTGCGAAAATGTCGTAAGCGCTTTGAGAGCTAAAGGCATACGCGCAGAGGTCGACTTACGAAACGAGAAGATTAATTACAAAGTTCGCGAGCATTCCGTAAGTAAAGTTCCAGTAATCTTAGCGTGCGGCATGAAAGAAATTGCTGATCAAACTGTTTCGGTAAGAAGGTTGGGGGAAAAACATACAAAGGTTGAACAACTAACGGAAATATTAAATCAACTAACAGAAGAAGCCAAATCTCCAGATCAGTTAGCTTTCAATTGAAAAATTTAACCTTTTAATGCTTTTAAGCCTAAAGAAAGATCTCCAGACTTGAGCTCAACTAACGGCCGCTTCATAACTTTTGGGTGAAGCCGTATAATTTCATGTGCTTGTTTCTGTCTGGTTTCGATGTCTAGCTTTCGCCAAGTCAATGACCGTTTATTGATTAGTGCCTCACCAAAATTTTCTATGGCTTTTTCCAATATATTTTCTGGTACTGGCGTTATACTTACGTCAATTAATTCAAAGTCTGGTTCTACCTTTAGCAAGGCTTTACATGCATCACAATTTTTCAATCCATAAATAATCATTGGCTCCAAAACTCTTTTTATTACTTTAAGTGAAATTATTGACTTGAATTTTTAGATTTTAAACCATCTTAATAAGGTGTTACTAGTGAAATTGGGTCAATAACGAAAAAGTTATATCTCAAATTCAAATGTGACAACCCCAAATAGTGGGGAAATTTTAATATAAGGAGACGCGGAAATGCCCAATGGCACCGTGAAATGGTTTAACACCAAAAAAGGATTTGGCTTTATTGAGCCTGAAGACGGCGGCAAAGATGTTTTTGTTCACATATCTGCTGTCGAAGCTTCTGGTTTAGCTGGTTTAGAAGATAACCAAAAGGTTACCTACGAGTTAGAAGAAGGCCGCGATGGTCGTCAGATGGCTGGTGATTTAAAGGCTGTCTAAACTTTTTGTAATCTGCCAGCTTCTTGGCCCGCAAGATCAATCAGGTTACGCATAAAAGGTTTTTCTAAACAATCTGTCCGCGTGGCTGCAAAAAGGCCGCGTTGCACACCCATTTTGTTTAACGGCAACACCGAATAGTCTGAATTATTTCTAACCTCAGCAACTACCCAATCAGGCAAAACAGTAACGCCTCGATCCGACGCAACTAATAACAAAATTATAGACGTAAGTTCAGCTTGCCTTATATGTGCTGGCTCAACTTTATTGGGAATAAGTAATTGCGAAAAAACATCAAGACGACTTCTTTCCACCGGATAGGTTATTAATGTTTCCTTCTCAAAGTCTGAAGCTTCGATCCATTTCTTTTTTGAGAGTGGATGTTTTGCGGCAGCCACAAAAACTGACTTATAGTCAAATAAGTGCGTGAAAGTTATTCCTGGTAAATTCTCTGGATCCGAAGATATGACCAGATCCACATTTTCTTTTTGTAATGCAGGTAGTGCTTCAAACGCCAAACCAGGCTTAATGTCGATATCAACATCGGGCCATTTTTGCCTAAATTTTTCTAAAACTGGAAACAGCCATTCAAAACATGCATGACACTCAATTGCTATATGAAGCCTACCTGTTTTTCCTGCCCGGAGATCTTCAAATTCAGATTGCAGAGCATCTATTTCCGGAAGGATTTTATTGGCAAAGATAAGTAATCTTTGACCGGCAGCAGATAAACGAATGGGTTTAGATTTCCTAATAAAGAGTTCTACACCGGTTTGCTCCTCTAACCCCTTAATTTGATGGCTCAAAGCGGATTGAGTAGTATTGAGTAAATCTGCAGCTCGAGCGACACCTCCAGCCTCATGGATAGCACGTATTGTTCTTAAATGGCGAAACTCAATGTGCATTTTCATAAAAAATTAATAACCTTCTCTAGAAATATGAATTTTTTTCATATTAGAAAATTGTACCTATAAGATCAACTTGAAGGTAAGGATTATTTTAAAGTCCAACATCTAATTTTTTGACATAGGAATTGTGTAGGTGAACAATTTATAGACTTTGCAATGCAGAGATAACCCACTAGCCTTATCACGATAGCCTGGGGTTAAGATACTCTTACCCTAAGGTATTAAGAGTAAGGAGATTCTATTGTATTTTATCGGGATTGATCTAGGCACTTCTGGTCTCAGGGCTATTTTAGTGGACCAATTTAGTAATTTTGTAGCAAGCTCCGAAAGTAAATACGAGGTCTCCAATCCAAACCCTGGTTGGAGCGAACAAGATCCAGAAGATTGGATTAAGGCCTGCAAACTTGTTTTCAAAGAATTGCAATCAAATTTTCCCAATGAAATATCAAAATTGCAAAGTATTGGTGTGGCAGGTCACATGCACGGAGCGGTTTTACTGGATAAATTACAAAAACCAATTCGACCCTGCATACTTTGGAATGACACTCGATCTCACATAGAGGCTGAGAGCTTAGATAGCCAAGAAAAAATCCGAGAATTATCAGGAAATATTGTTTTTCCAGGATTCACGGCTCCTAAGCTTTTATGGGTAAAAAATAATGAACCGGAATTATTTGAAAAAATTGAAACTGTCGTTTTGCCAGCGGGTTTTTTAAATACTTGGCTAATCGGAGCCCCTTTTGCAGACATGTCGGATAGTGCGGGGACAAGTTGGCTAGATATAAAAACAAGAAAATGGTCAAAACATTTGATTTCAGTCAGTGATATGAAAATGGAGCAAATGCCAAAGTTAGTTGAGGGCAATCAAGTTGCGGGACAAATGCGAGCTGATCTGACCTCTGAATTTGGTTTTCCCAAAGATGTTAAAATCGTGGGAGGTGCCGGTGATAATGCTGCAGCTGCTTGTGGTGTAGGTGCCATTAATGAAGGAGAAGGCTTTGTGTCTTTAGGAACATCTGGTGTTTTGTTACTAAGTAGAGACCAGTGTAATCCGTTTACAGATGCTGCAGTGCACACTTTCTGTCATGCGATTCCAGACAAATGGTACCAAATGGGTGTTATTTTATCGGCAACTGACAGCCTTAATTGGCTTTCACAAATTTCAGGAAAAACGGCTTCTGAATTGGATCAGTTGCTCCCAAATGAACCGGTAGGACCAGCAAGCGAGAAGTTTTTTCCATATTTGTCAGGCGAACGAACACCACTTAATGATGCTCATATCCGAGCGGGGTTTTCAGGTTTAGGACAGACTTCTAATCTTGCAAAATTGACCCAATGTGTGATGGAGGGTGTTTCTTTTGCACTGAGAGATTGTCTAGAAGCTATAAGAAAAACAAACGCGTCACCAAATTCTCTTTTAGCGATTGGCGGAGGAAGCGTCTCACAATTTTGGCTACAAACTATATCCAATACCCTTAATATAGAATTGGAAAAACCAAAGAGTGGAGAATTTGGAGCAGCTTTGGGAGCAGCCAGGTTAGCTATCTCATCTATAATAAAAGAACCTATTGAAAACATTATGTCTAAGCCTGAAATTGAAAAAAAGATTATTCCTGATCAACGATACGTCAATCTCTATCAAACTGCTTATGAAAAATTTACACAAGGCCATTCAAACTTGAGAGGACTTCAATGACCCATAATTTCTTTAAAGACCTAAAGCCTATTCAATATGAGGGACCTGACAGCAACTCAAGCTTAGCATTTCGCCACTACAATCCAGACGAAATTATATTGGGCAAACGTTTAGAAGAACATCTTCGCTTTGCTGTGGCTTATTGGCATAGTTTTGCTTGGGAGGGCGGAGATCCATTTGGCGGCCTAACTTTTGAAAGACCATGGCACCCTCAAGACAATATAAAAAACGCTTATCTAAAGGCCGATGTGGCTTTTGATATGTTTTCAATTCTTGGACAACCCTACTTTTGTTTCCATGATGCTGATGTTCGTCCAGATCAAGGTAATTTCCCAGATAATTTAGCAACGCTTAATGAAATTACGGATTACTTTTTAGATAAAATGAAAAATCAAAAAACAAAATTACTTTGGGGGACGGCTAATATGTTCAGTCATCGGAGATGGATGGCTGGAGCATCCACCAATCCAGATCCTGACATTTTTGCATTTGCTGCAGCGACAGTTAAAAGCTGCATAGATGTTACCCAAAAACTAGGTGGTGAAAACTATGTGTTATGGGGTGGAAGAGAAGGTTATGAAACATTACTCAATACAGATTTAGAAAAAGAACTAGATCAGATGGGCCGATTTTTATCGATGGTTGTTGATTATAAACACAAAATTGGATTTCCAGGTATGATACTTGTTGAGCCAAAACCACAAGAACCGTCAAAACATCAGTATGATTTTGACGTGGCAACCTGCATTGGGTTTCTAAGAAAATATAATTTGGAAAATGATGTTAAAATAAATATTGAACAAGGACATGCTATTTTGGCAGGCCATTCCTTTGAACACGAAATTGCATTGGCTGTTTCAGAAGGTATGCTTGGATCAATCGATATGAATAGAAATGATTACCAATCGGGCTGGGATACTGATCAATTTCCAAACAATACTCCAGAGGTTGCACTAGCTTACTATCACATCATAAAAGGAGGTGGTTTTCAGACTGGCGGAACAAATTTTGATGCCAAACTCAGAAGGCAATCAATTGATGCTGAAGACCTTATTGCTGCTCACGTTGGAGCGATGGATGTTTGTGCGAGAGGTTTCAAAGCTGCTGCCGCGATGGTTGAAGATGGGTATTTAGAACAGGCCCTTCAAGAAAGGTATGGAGGTTGGGAACATCAGGAAGCACAGGATATGCTAAATAGCGATTTGGCTACCATCACAACAAAAGTTATAGAGAATTCTATTAACCCAAGACCCAAATCAGGAAAGCAGGAAGCATTAGAGAACTATGTAAATCGTTTTGTTTAGTGCAATTAAGTTTTAACAAAACTTTTCAATTCCAACCCATTGAACATCTGAATATCGTTCTCCATGAGCCCAACCAATGGGAAGAAAACGGTCAATTTGACCGGAAATCTCTTTAGTAAGATTGAATTGGCTACCCAAAGCTAATTCCTTCAAATGCCCTCGGGAACGAGTTCCGGGGATTGGAAGTATATGCTCACCTTGGTTTAATGTCCAAGCAATAGCCATCGTTGAAGGTGAAACATTTAAATCGGCACAAAGTTGTTTAAAAGGCGCAAGCAAATTCAAGTTTTCACTAAAATTTGGCTGTAAGAACCGAGGGTTATTTTTTCGAAAATCAAGCTCACCAAAAGTAGAGGGATCTGGTGGTGTTATTGAAAAAATTCCACGCCCTAGTGGTGAAAACGGAATAAAACTTACGCCTAGCTCTTGGCAGGTTTGGATTAATCCTAATTCAGCCGATCGCGTCCACAGAGAATATTCACTCTGTACGGCGTCCACTAGTCCGACTTCTGAAGCTCGACGCAAACTGCTGGGAGAAATCTCTGAAAACCCTATCCCACCAATTTTTCCTTCTTTTTTAAATTTGAGGAGTGTTTCCATAACGTCTTCGATGGGAATTCTTGGATCACGACGGTGGATATAAAATAAGTCAACGTAATCAACGCCCAAACGTCCTAGTGACTTGTTCAATTCTGTTTCTAAATGCTGCGATGAATTATCAAAAGTACGCTCTTGAGTTTCAGGATCACGAGAAATAGAGGCCTTTGTAGCAATAACAAATGGGTTGCCATTATTTTTAATGTAATTACCAATCATCGTTTCAGATAAGCCCATGCCATAGACGTTGGCAGTATCCAAAAAATCTATCCCACAGTCCAAAGCTGTATTTAATGTGTCATGAGCTTCCTTTTCGTCTGTAGGACCGTAAAACCCAGCAAAGCTCATACAGCCTAACCCAATTTCAGATACTAGCTTCCCTGATTGTAACAACCTTCTTTTTTTCATTTTGCACCACTTATAAAAATATTGACATTCTTCTTATCAATAAAATTTTTTCTTAAGAATACCAAAAAAAACATGCCGGTAAGCACGATTATGATAGTTGGAGCCGGAGCACTATCAATATAAAAACTTAAATATAAACCAATTATCATCGCACAAATATTTACAAAAACAGAAATAATTAGCATCGAACTAAGTCTTTTAGACAACAAAAACGCAATTGCTCCTGGAATAATTAATAACCCAATCGCTAATATTAACCCCACAGCCTTTAGAGTTGCGATTATAACTAATGATAATGCCGCTAATAATCCATAATGCAGGAAACCAGTTGGAAGAGCTAACGCTTTGGCCTGAATTGGATCGAAGCTTAGCAACATTAAATCACGCCAAAAGATAGTAAAAAATAAGACTATTATGAAAGTTATTATTAGGGCAGTTAAAATATCTGATTTATCAATACCTAAAATATTACCAAAAAGAATGTGTTCTAAATGGGCTGTTGTATCAAATGCAACAAACAAGACTATTCCAAGACCAAACATACCTGAGAAAATTATGCCCATAATGGTATCTTCTTTAATTCTACTGTTGTCAGAAAAGAAACCCGTTCCCCAAGCACACAACATACCCGCTATGAAAGCTCCTATAAGTAGAGGAATTCCCGCAATATAGGCTATAACAATACCAGGTAAAACAGCATGTGATATAGCATCGCCCATTAAGGCCCAGCCCTTAATAACTAAAAAACATGATAAAATTGCTGTCGGAAAAGATAAAATAATCGCAATCAAAAAGGCTTTTTGCATAAATATAAACTGGAGAGGCATAAAAAATTCTTCAAAAGCCATTTTCAATCCTTTTATTTGCCTGCCTTATTTTCAAACGTGCGGAGATGTAGCCATATTTGGGAGCTATTAGAAAAACACCCAGAAAAACGATAGTTTGCAGAACTACAATTATTCCACCAGTTGCACCATCAATAAAAAAGCTCAAATAGGCTCCAGTAAAACACGTAACTGATCCTATTAAGACTGATAAAAGTATCAACTTTGGAAACCGATCACAGATTAAATACGCAGTTGCCCCAGGCGTAACAACCATTGCAATTACTAAGAACGCACCGACAGTTTGCAATGCAGCGACTATGGATGCTGATAACAAAGTAAAAAAAACAATTTTCAATCTAGAAGGACTTAAGCCAACTGTTCGAGCATGAGACTCATCAAAGAAAACGACCATTAAATCTCGCCATTTAAGGAACAAAATCGCAAGAGATATGGAACCAATAATTAATAACTGTAGCATATCGGAATATGATATTGCCAAAATATTACCCATAATGATGGTTTCTATAGAGATAGACATTGGATAAAGTGATACGACGAAAAGCCCCACTCCAAAAAATGCTGTGAAAATTATGCCAATTACGACATCAGTTTTTAATCCGGATCGCTCACTCAGAAATAGCATCAAAGAGGCAGCAAGCCCTCCGGAAATAAATGCCCCAATAGCAAAAGGTAAGCCTAACAAATATGCTCCTGCAACACCTGGAACAACGGAATGTGCTAAAGCATCACCAATTAAAGACCACCCTTTAAGCATTAGATAAGCAGAAAGAAATGCACACAAACCTCCAACTATAGTAGACACCAAAATCGCTGAAGTCATGTAGCCGTAAGAAAAAGGTTCAAGCAAAGTATCAATCATCTATTTTATTTCTTTTGGTCACTGATTTCTTTGGCTCTCCATATTGAACGAATGGTCGTTCATCATCTGTGAGAATTGTTACTTCCCTTTGGTCGCTATCATCATGCAGATCCGAACCACCCAGAGTAAAACGACGCAAAACACCGCCAAATGCCTTTTCTAAATTTAAATTTGTAAAAACATCTTCCGTTAATCCGTGTGATATAACGGTTCCTTTTACGAGGATAGTTCGGTCACAAAACTCTGGAACTGAGCCCAAATTATGTGTTGAAACAAGCATAATGTGACCTTCCTTTTTTAAATCTTTAAGCAAACTTATAATTTGTTCTTCTGTTTTCACATCAACGCCTGTGAAAGGTTCATCTAAAAGAATGACTTTTCCTTCTTGTGCTAATGCTCTTGCTAGGAATACCCGTTTACGTTGTCCACCAGACAGTTCACCTATCTGTCTGTCTTCAAAGTCAAGCATTCCTACGCGTTCCAGGGATTTATTAACGATTGCAAGGTCCTCTGCCCTAGCCCTACGCATCAAGCCCATCTTTCCATAACGGCCCATTAAAACAACATCTTTAACCAAAACGGGAAAATCCCAATCCACTTCTTCTGATTGAGGTACGTATGCAATTAGATTATTCTTGAGGGCATCTTTTACGGAGTAACCAAGTAGAGATATTTTTCCTCTAGAACTTGGAATAAATCCCATCAGAGCCTTAAATAAGGTAGACTTACCAGCACCGTTCACTCCGACCAAGGCCGCAATACTCCCCTCAGGTATTTTAAAGCTTGCTGATCTCAGTGCGGTGTGGCCATTACGGTATGTGACTGTTAAATCTTCAACGATAATGTTCTTTTGTGAATTTAAATTTTGATCTGTTTCTATCATTAAAATACTACAGGTTATCCACTATTCCATTTATTACTGTTGTTGATGTAACTCTCAGGAGATCTATAAAAGTCGGTACTTTTCCATCACTTTCACTAAGACTATCGACATAAAGTTCGCCGCCGTAAGCCACTCCAGTATCCTGCGCTACCCTCTTAGCAGGTCTTGTATTCACTGTGCTTTCACAGAAGATAACAGGAATATTATTTTCAAGAATTCCATCTACTACTTTTTGGATTTGCTTTGGCGTTCCGACTTGTTCAGAGTTCATTGGCCAAAGGTACAACTCTTTCAAACCAAAATCTTTTGCAAAATAACTGAATGCTCCTTCACATGTTACCAACCATCTTTTATCCAAAGGAATTTGATCCAATTGTGAAATAAGCGGTCTAATAACTTCATTTATTTTTTCTTTATAAAGGCTCGCATTAAGTTTGTATGTTTCAGCATTTTCTGGGTCTTCTGTTGCAAGAGCTCTTTGTATATTATCTATATATACAAAAGCAGAATTTACTCCCATCCAGGCATGTGGGTTTGGCAACCCGAGATATGCACCCTCGGCTATTTCTAAAGGCTCTATCCCCTCTGATACAGTATAATAACGCGCCTCTCCGAGTTGAGAAATAAACTTCTCAAACCAAAGCTCAAGGTTGAGCCCATTCCACAGAATTAAATCTGCGTCGTAGGCTTTGACCAAATCTTTAGGTGTTGGTTGATAGCCATGTATCTCAGCACCAGGTTTGGTAATAGAAACTACTTCCGCTGCATCTCCAGCCACATTTCGAGCAATATCGGCGATAACTGTAAAGGTTGTAACTACTTTTAACTTTTCATCAGCAAAAGCCACTCCAGAGTTAAGAAAAACGAAAAAAATCAGTAAAACGCGTATCATAAGTATCCTTTTGCAATTGAGAATTATTTGCAACAAGATAATTATGTAGTCATATTTTTTAAATTTGGAAGCCTTTTTATTAAAAAATTATTATTAGTTTCAAATACTGAAACAAACCGCTAAATCTCCAAAATTCGAGCTATAAAATAAATGGTACATGATATGGAAGAAAACTGGCGTGAATTTTGGAAAGGTGTTTTAGCACAATTACCAGTACAACTTGGCGTCATTCCATTTGGTTTAGTCTTTGGAGTTCTTGGTATCGCTAGTGGTCTGACGGCAACCCAAACTATTCTCATGTCCTCAATTATATTTGGTGGGGCAAGCCAGATTGTATTTGCTCAACTTTGGTCCTACGGAACCTCTCCCATCATTACTGGAGGATCTGTTGCTATTATAAACATGCGGCATATCATATACAGTGCTAATGTGTCTTTTTATATAAGCTCTTTACCTTTAAGGTGGCGAATTGTTCTTGGTTATTTACTGACTGATGAAGCGTTTGCCGTATCATTCCAGGAATTTGAAAACAAAAATAGATTTGCACATTATCACTTACTTGGTGGAGGTCTGACCCTCTGGGTCTTTTGGCAAATATCAACAGTAGCTGGGGTCTTTCTTGGAGCAAATATTCCACCATATTTAAATTTAGAATTTGCAATACCTTTAACTTTTATTGCCATTATTTTACCTAAACTGAAGTCTTTAGCACAGATTTGTACTGCAATCACAGCAAGCATAATTGCGATTTTTGGCCAAGAACTGCCTTACGGGCTTTGGATAATTGTTGCGTCTATTTCCGGAATGTTTGTTGGTGGACTAATCAATCAGAGAAAATTCAAATGATTTGGCTTGTTATGATCGTATCGGGTTTAGCTAATTTTGCAGCTAGATACTCTATGTTTTCTGGTCTGAATTTTCTAAGAGTGCCCATATGGCTCGAAGCATACGTAAAATTTGCTCCAACAGCAGCCCTCTCAGCTATAGTGGCGGCCTCTCTATTTGTTGACGAAACTGGTGTTCCTTTTGAAGGATCATCATCAAAAATATATGCTGCCTTGATTGCTTGCTGTATTGCTTTGCTAACTCGATCAATTTTGTTTACGATAGTGGTGGGTTTGACCGCACTTTGGGCCTTAAGTTAGCCTAGTTTTATAAAAAAATTTAAAAATGAGTATTAAATTCAGAATGGTATTAAAACAGATGCTAGAAGACATTATAAATTTTACTGATGCCCCAATAGATGAAGCTAAATTTACAGAGGAATGCCGAAATGAATTAGAACAAAAAGGTGTAGTTACTCTGCATAATTTTCTGAAACCAGAAACTGTAAAAGATCTGGTTCGTGAAGCTAAGGCCCATTCAGATTTAGCATATTTTACAAATTCCACTCACAATGTTTATCTCACTCCTCAAAATAAAGCTTTATCTCCCGATCACGTATTTAATAGACAATTAACATCGTCAAAAGGATGTATAACGACGGACCAAATTCCCGAGGCCTCTAAATTAAAAAAATTATACTTTTCTGATATTTTTAAGCAATTTATTTGCAAGGTCGTTGAAGAGACAGATCTTTATGAATATGCTGACCCACTTTCTTCAATAAATGTGCACTACGCTGCCGAAGGGCAAGAGCTAAACTGGCATTTCGATAATTCTAAGTTTGCAATTACTCTTCTTTTGCAAGCACCCAGAGGTGGAGGACACTTTGAATATGTTTCAAATTTGCGAAATGCAGAAAAAAATGAAATGAATTTTGAAGGTGTTGAGGCAGTCTTAGAAGGTAAAACAAAAATAAATCGCCTCGATACGCGACCTGGAACATTAATCTTATTTCGAGGACAAAATTCTATTCATAGAGTAACGCCTACTGAGGGAGAGCAAGAAAGAATTTTAGTGGTTTTAGCCTATAATTCGCAACCCGGTATTTCATTATCTGAGGAAGCGAGAATGACATTTTTTGGTCGACTCCAATAAAAACTTATTTAAAAAAAATTAATGAGCTTTAATAAAGTTACTAGTCAAGATTTTCGTTCAAAGAACTTCGAAACAGGATATATTTTTTCATGAATGAAATTTTACAAGGTCTAATACAGGCTTTTTGGCTAGTCCTTAGTTTTGACAGTGAACTGATTACTATTTCTTTACGCTCTCTTTACGTAACCATTTCAGCGCTACTAATTTCTACACTATTAGCCTTCCCTTTAGCGGCGCTTCTCGTTGTAACCCATTTCCAGTTTCGGCGAGCAATAATAGTTACGCTAAACGCGTTAATGGGCCTACCGCCCGTTGTAGTGGGGTTGATTGTTTATATTTTGTTTTCACGCTCTGGGCCATTGGGTGTGCTGGGTTTACTCTACACGACTTCAGCTATGATCATCGCGCAAGTTATAATTATAACACCTTTGATAACGTCTATAGCACACCAATCAATGCAAGCGCTCTGGGCAGACTATCGCAATCTTCTTATTTCCATAAATATTTCAAAAATGCAGCGTGTAGTAACATTGATGTGGGACAGCAAAAGAGCTTTGATTACTGCTTGTTTAGCCGGGTTTGGACGCGGGATCGGAGAGGTTGGAGCTATTATGATCGTAGGCGGTAATATTGATAATGCTACACGTGTATTAACAACGGCTATATCACTTGAAACATCTAGAGGCGACTTTTCGCTCGCTTTAGCACTTGGTTTTGTACTGATTTCTTTAGCAATATCAGTAAGCTTCGCAACGCATTGGTTTGGAAAAACTGAACGCGGAGGTTTATGGTAATGTTTCCATTACGTGTTGTAGATATTATAATAAATATAAAAAACAAAAGATTAATAGGCCCCATTAATCTTCAGATTGAACAAAATGGTATTACAATTCTGCTTGGCGCAAACGGGTCAGGAAAAACGACTTTATTAGAAGCCCTACATGGCTTGAGAAAATTGTCTGGAGGGACAGTCGAATGGGCTATTTCTCATAGCCAAGCAGCAAAAGAACAATCTTTTGTTTTTCAATCACCCATCATGTTGCGTAGAACCGTAGCTGAAAACTTGGCGTTCCCATTGAAAGTAAGACAACTCTCAAAGTCGACCGCAAACGCAGAAGTTATGATGTGGGTTAAAAAAATTGGGCTAGAACACAAAATGAAGCAACAAGCGCTACTTCTTTCAGGTGGAGAAATGCAAGCTATAGCTGTGGCGAGAGCTCTAATAACAAAACCCAAAATGTTATTTTTAGATGAACCGACAGCTTCACTAGATGGAGCAACTAAAAAAACTATCGAAGACATTTTAATTTCAGCATCAAATAGCGGGACAAAAATATTACTATCTACTCATGATTTAGGGCAGGCAAAAAGGTTAGCTAAGGATATTATATTTCTCCACAACGGAATAGTAGAGTCACACTGCTCCAAAGAAGAATTTTTGACTCAGCCACCTAGCAAAGCAGCAAAACAGTTCTTGGCAGGCGATATCGTTCTATGATGCGCGCACTACTAATATGTTTTATTTTAATATTGCCTCAAGCAACCTCTGCAATTGCCGGAAAAGTTAGGTTAGCAGTTACGTCCTCATTTCATAATTCTGGATTAAGTGATCATCTAATTCCTCATCTTGAGACCGATCTGGAAATTGACATACAGCTTATAGTCGTAGGGACTGGTCAGGCTATAAAACTCGGAGAAAATGGCGACGTAGACGCAATCTTAGTACATTCGAAGCCCGATGAAGAAGAGTTTGTCAAATCAGGTTTTGCAAAATATCGACGTGAAATTATGTTTAATGAATACGTAGTAATCGGCCCTGTACGCGATCCTGCACAAATCGCATCAGCTGGAAACTTATTGGAAGTTTTTAAAAGACTTTCAAAGGCGAAAGTTAGTTTTGTCAGTAGAGGTGACTTCAGTGGCACTCACAAAAAAGAGATAGAGATATGGAATAAAATAATTTTTAATCCTAAAGATATTGGACCTCAGTATATCTCAGTTGGCTCCAGCATGGGAAAAGCAATAAATATTGCAGTAGCTTTTGATGCTTATATTTTATCAGATAAGGCCACTTGGCTAAACCATAAAAATAAAGGAAAACTAGCTATTCAGTTTGAAGGTGATCAACTGCTACATAATCAATATTCATTTTTGCCAATTAGTGAAAAAATGCATCCTCATATTAAAGGCAAACTCGTTGAAAAAATAGAAGAGTGGCTAATTTCTGAAAAAGCCAAAAATCTTATTAACTCTTATATAATTGAAAATACACAGGTTTTCACCTTTAACGCAAATTAGTTATAATTAATTTTTAGTGTATTTTACGGGGTTATCGTGGAAAATTTCTTAAATGAGACTACTTGAGCTACACCTTCCGATGTAACTTCGCCGTATTCGTCAATCCAATTACGCATCCGGCATATTGTCCAAGCCTTTAAAAGGTCATCTACACCTAACGAACGAACAAAATCCAATAAAATTTGGCGATAGTCGGTGACATTTGCATCGTCAATCATGACAACCCCGCAAAACAATCACCCTGAGTTTGGAAAAAACATACATTAAACAACGAAAGAAGTAAAGGAAAGCTGGGCTAGAATTAATTTTTTAATATCAAATTTTTGATAAACGAGGGCATTTAATTGAATCTGTTAAGAAATTTATTCTTCATTGAGAAAAATTAATCATTTTGTGAGTTTTTGCACAATCCACTAAATTTCATTGCGTCTGCCACTATACTTTCACAAAACTTACTTTCAAGGATTTGCTTTCTAGATAACTCTGCATGGATCAGATACGCACCATCAAAAGTAGTATTTTGCATTGATGCGTTTTTGAAATTAGCCAATTCTAATTCTGCATTTTTGAATGAGGAGTTATCGAGCACAGCGGCCACAAAAATAGCGCCATTGGCATATGCCCCATCGAAAACCGCACCTTGAAGATTTGCTCCAGAAAAGTCTGCGTTTACTAAATATGCCCCTTCGAAGGAGGCATAAGATAAATTCTGATCTTTAAATACTGAATTACCCAAATTTTTGTTATCAAAGTTACAATTAAAACAATCGGCGACTGCACTTGTAGTTAGGAAAAATGCCAAAGATGACAGAAATAAATTGATATATTTCATAGGGATCCTTGTATTTATTAAAAACTTTAGGGCGATTTTTTCAAACGCTCCCGATGTAGCGAATATAAACCAGTCGCAACAATGACCCCTGCTCCAAGAAATGTCCAGATGTCGGGAAGTATGCCCCAAATAAAAAATCCAAAAATGGTAACCCAAATCAAAAGAGTATATTGGAGAGGTGAAACGACAACAGCATGTGCGATTTGTAAGGATTTTATAACTAAAAATTCAGCAATACCTGCAAAAGAAGCAAAAACAAAGAACAGAAAAATATGGTTTTTATCTGTAATAGGCGTCCAAACCCAAGGTTGGAATAATACAAAAATAACAACACTGGTATATGCGGTAAAAAAAGCTGTCGTTAAAGGGTCGTCAGTAGAAGCAATTAACCTTGATATTATTTGGCGTACCGCAAAGAGTAATGCCGCGATAATGATAAATATATGGCCTAGGTTAATAATTTCAAAACCAGGTCTAATGATTATCAAAGTACCTGAAAAACCAATGACTACAGCGAGCCAACGCCGGATACCAATTGGCTCTTTTAGAATAAAATAGCTTAAAATAATTACAAATAATGGAGCTACGAATGCAATCGATGTGGCATCTGCAATCGCTATGGTTCTCAAACCAATTAGGAAACTTACAGCCGACCCAGCTTGCGCGAGCCCTCGCAGTAATTGTTTAGATAAATTATTTGTTTTCCCAACCCACTTAAAGTTGTAAAGCATTATCAAGTTCACGCCAAAAAACAAGCCTAACATTCTGATAAAAACAACTTGCACAGGTGGGTAATATTCTAGCAGGACTTTTGCAATTGTGTCTGCAACGGCAAACAGAGCAAATCCTAGTGCCATCAATAGAATACCACGGGGGTTATTGATTTCCATAATAACTCATTCTGAGATTGCTATAGCTTGACGTTGCTCGTAAATATAAGATTAAGCAAGAACTTTAAATACTATTTAAAAACTGCTGGCGAATTTTGAATATTCAAAATTCAAATTATTTAAAGTAACATCTTAGTATCACAATCAATTGAAATTGCTTGTCCTGAAATATGCTTTCCAGCGTCTGAAGTCAGATACATTATTTGATCAGCAATATCTTGTCCTTCAACATATTCTTTGATGGAAGTGAAAGAGAAGGCTTCTTCCTCAACCTCGTTAAACGATTTACCCAGCATTTGTGCTTTATTTCGCAGAACATTTTGTTGACGGTCTCCGGCAACTAACCCTGGTAAAATTGCATTTACCCGAATTTTGTCTTTACCCAATTCGATAGATAATGACTTTGTCAAACCTATGACCCCCCATTTGGCTGAGGCATACGGCGTTCTAAGAGCAAAACCAAATTGTCCTGCTGCAGATGATAGATTGATGATAGAAGCGGATGAACTTTTACGAAGCTGTTTCAAACAAGACTTTACAAAATAAAACTGACTACTGAGACATACATTCAAGCAGTGTGACCAATCCTCAGCATCAATTTCCTCAATAGACAAAGTTGGACCCGCCACGCCAGCATTGTTTACCAGGCAATCTAATCCACCTAAAAACTCAATACTTTTTAAGCAAAATTTTCTAACGGCCAGCTCATCCCCAACATCAACAACATCTGCATTTATCTGAGGATATTGACTGCGCAATTCTTGAATACGATTTTCATCTATATCACATGTGGAGACTGAAACTCCCTGCCTAATAAATTCTTCAACAATCGTGAGACCGATACCTGAACCACCAGCACTCACAATGGCTTTTTTACCCTTCAATTCGAAATTCATTACTGAACACTCCTCAAATACAACTTTGGCTAAAACTTATCTCTCACTCATCAAATGATTTTTGAGAAACAACAAATTCTGAAATCGTTCTTAAAATAACTAAAACACATAATATTCCAGAACTGATAAACATACCAAATGCAAACCAAAGCAAAATCCATAGTGGCACTGCCCACAACCAAAACAACGCTGTGCTAAAAAATGAAAAACTGTTGAAGGAAGTTTTTTTCTTTGCGTTTAGTAGTTCTAATGGATTTTCAAGAGAGCAACCAGGACAAAATGTTGCGTCTTCTATTAATATCCTTTCACAATTTCGACACTGTGGCATTTTCAATCCAGCTGCTTATTATAAATCAGAATAATTAAAAGATTTTACATATCATTCTTTTTTTATCAATTCCCATGACGTTATTCGGCTATCAAACCAACAATCAACATGAAACCAATAATCGCCAAAATTAATACATAAGCAATTGGGTAACGCCGCCCGCTTCTTTCAGAAAAAAACAAAAATAAAAGTATAATAATTACTGCTATTGCGCCGAGTCGATAAATCATAGAGCTAGAATAATTCTGTTATAAAAAATTACAATATATCTAGATTTGCATTCTAAATTTTATCCAGTGTCAAAAAATTAAATATTTCCCCAACTTAATCCAAGAACTTAACTATTGAATAAATTCATTTTTGGGTTCATTTCGAGGTTTTCGATTTATTCTTGCAAATTCGGAAATAAGTTTTCAAACTTACTCTCCCGATAAACATCTGCAGTACAGCAGTGTAAGCCACCTCCAAATGCATAGGCATCACGAAGTTCAACTTCAACGACTTCCATACCAAGCTTATCCATCTGTTCTGCTTGATAAACTTCTGATTTTTCCACACACACTGTTTTGGGATCCAAAACAAGTACGTTCATACTCAACCATACTGAAGAATAACACAGTGGAGGAGGTGAATTGTGTGCGGGTTGGGCTGCATCAACAATCTCCCAGTCATTTTTATAAAACATCTCTCGCTGTTCTTCAGGAAGACGACGTTGTGGGTTATTTAAAATTAAACCCGGCCTAAGTGGAGTAAAAGTAGCATCAATGTGGATCGGATATGGGTCACCTGGGAAATTCACCGTGTGCACACGGTGCTCTGGGAAATGCCTGCGAAGCCATTCGATACCTCGCTGATTTGTTGTGAAACCATGCTGCACTACTAAATCTTTACCAAACCTAAGAACATCTGCAGCGTCAAATAGCGGCTCTTCTTCTGTCGTCACAAAAAACTTCTCTGCTGTCCATTTTAACCGTTTTTCAATTCCGATTTTTTCAGACAAATAGTCTGGGCGATAATCGCGGTCTGTTAGCCTCGGTTTGGGGGCCGCTTCAT